>Ga0302296_1000096_pt1 | contig 74556 bp, 63 predicted proteins | sample III_Fen_N3_1_FD_194546 | JGI IMG/M metagenome (GOLD analysis project Ga0302296, IMG submission 194546) | Peat permafrost microbial communities from Stordalen Mire near Abisko, Sweden - III_Fen_N3_1 | ecosystem: Environmental > Terrestrial > Soil > Wetlands > Permafrost | place: Sweden: Abisko... | reverse complement strand
ATCGGCGTACCATTTGGGAGTAGTACGCTCCCTCTTTCTTTATATTCATATAGCTCGATTTTTTTGTCGAGCACAAAAGTATATCTTTTAAATAGCATATCCTATACGGTGAAAATTGACTGCTTACAAATAACAATATTAATAAAATAAATGGCAATTTTTAATAAACACAAAAAGGCTACGATGAAATCATCGTAGCCTTCATATTACGCTATAAAATAATTCTTATTTAAAGAAGTCCTTAACAGCTTCGTTAGGAACCATCTTCTCGTCAAATACATAAGCACCTGTTTTCGGGCTCTTAACCATCTTGATGACTTTCGTATAAGCGCGTCCTTCCTTTTTACCTTCTTGGAGGGTAGCAACAACTTTCTTTGCCATAATCTATAATGCTTTATTTGATTTCTTTATGTACCGTCATCTTCTTAAGGATGGGGTTAAATTTTTTCAACTCTAATCTTTCAGGGGTGTTCTTACGGTTTTTTGTCGTAACATAACGACTTGTACCAGGCATACCACTGCTCTTCATTTCAGTGCATTCGAGAATGACCTGAATTCTATTGCCTTTTGCTTTCTTTGCCATAATATTAATCTCCTATAACTTTAATATCCTTCCATTCACAGTAACCCTTATCAACAGCTTTCTTAAGAGCGGCATCAAGGCCTACTTTATTAATCAGGCGCAGACCTGCAGCACTGACTTTCAGGCTAATCCAGCAATTCTCCTCTACATAAAAGAACTTTTTCGCGAACAAGTTTACGTCAAAGCTGCGCTTTGTGTGATGCTTAGAGTGCGAAACATTGCAGCCAATCATGGCTTTTTTTCCAGTAATCTGACAAATCTTCGACATTTCTATCTTAATTTTTTATTTTCTTTTTAATACTTATTCCAAACAGGGTGCAAAGGTACAAACTTTTTTATTTAAATCCAAAGTTTTTTCGGTTTTTTTTTACTCCTGTTCATCTTTAGGTAAATTTTCCTTCAGATACCCAAGAAACATCTGTAAAGCTTTCTGGGTTGCACGTGACTGATTCATATCTCGTCCATCATCCTCAGTCAGCTTCAGTGTAACGATATTGTCGGAAGATCCACAGGCTATCCAGATGGTTCCAACAGGTATCTCAGGAGAACCACCCCCAGGACCGGCAATACCACTGACTGCTATTGCGTATGTTGTATCCATTGTTTTGATTGCGCCTTGTACCATTGCTTTCACTACATCCTCACACACAGCAGTCTTTTCTTCAAGAAGCTCATGACTAACGCCAAGAAGTCTCTCTTTGATTTCATTAGTATAAGAGATTATACCACCTTTAAAATAAATAGAACTCCCTGGTACTGCAATAACCGCCTCAGCCACTCTTCCACCAGTGCAACTTTCTGCTGTTGATAAAGTTTTTTCAGCTTTCCACAGCAGCTGATTAATCTCTCGACTAATAACTTTGCTCTCTACATCCATAATAATTATCTTTTATTTATATGTTACTCTTGAAAATGCAGGTTTATCGATGGTACAGAAATCTTTATCCAGAAATTTCAAATAACCTGTAATACCTATCATAGCGGCATTATCTGTGGTATAACTGAACTTAGGAATATAAATAGTCCATCCATATTTCTCTGCATGCTCACGGAAGGCATTACGCAACCCATTATTTGCCGAGACACCTCCTGCAACAGCCACATGAGTTATTCGAGTCTGCTTTACCGCCATACGTAGTTTCTTCATAAGGATATCAACTATAGTAAATTCCAGACTTGCAGCCAAGTCTTCTTTATGGTGCTCTATAAAATCAGGATCATCTTTCACCCAATCACGAAGAGAATAAAGAAATGATGTTTTCAGACCACTGAAACTATAGTCCAATCCTGAAATATGCGGTTCTGAAAAGGAATACGCGTGCGGATTACCCTGACGGGCAAGTTTATCAATAATCGGGCCACCAGGATAACCAAGCCCCATTACTTTAGAACACTTATCTATTGCCTCACCTGCAGCATCATCAATTGTCTGACCTAATACTTGCATATCGTTATAAGCGTTGACTTTGACAATCTGCGAGTTTCCACCGCTTACTAAAAGACAGATGAATGGAAATGGAGGAGCTGAATGATCATCATCGCTTTCTTTTATAAAATGTGCCATCACATGGCCTTGCAAATGATTGACGTCAATCAATGGAATATCCAGTGAACGTGCAAGCCCCTTTGCGAAGCTTACACCTACCAGCAACGATCCCATAAGACCGGGACCACGTGTAAATGCCACAGCAGAAAGTTGTTCCTTTGTTATACCGGCTTTCTTGATGGACTGATCCACCACAGGCACAACATTCTGTTGATGTGCCCTTGATGCCAATTCCGGCACCACACCACCATAAGCACGGTGTACCTCCTGACTTGCGGTAACATTACTCAGCAACACACCGTTACATAATATAGCAGCAGATGTGTCGTCACAGCTGCTCTCTATACCTAATATATATATATCATTCTGTTCCATCTTACATAATTTGCCCGCAAAGATAGGTAAATTTTTTATTTCGACAAAATTTCGAGTCCTTCTTCTGTCATCACAAAAGTATGTTCCCACTGTGCACTAGGCAACTCGTCACCACTGACAACGATCCACCCGTTCTCATCATCAGCATCTATAAACACTTTCCATGTGCCCATGTTAATCATCGGCTCAATAGTAAACACCATGCCGGGAACAAGCAACATACCCGTCCCTTTATGTCCATAATGCATAACGTCAGGCTCTTCGTGGAATTCCAGTCCAACCCCGTGACCACATAGGTCACGCACAACACCATATCCGTATTTCTCGGCATGTTTCTGTATTGCATGACCAATATCACCTACAAATCCGTAAGGTTTTGCATTTTCCATTCCGATTTTCAGACATTCCAATGTTACATCTACGAGTTGCTGTTTTTCCGGTGTCGTCTTCCCTATCACATACATTCGGGATGCATCAGAATAGTATCCGTCAAGAATAGTGGATACATCTACATTAATAATATCACCTTCCTTTAATATATCCTTCTCTGATGGAATACCATGGCAAACCACTTCATTGATGCTTGTACAAACACTTTTAGGAAAGCCCTCATAGTTAAGCGGAGCAGGCACCGCGCCATGAGATGTAGTATATTCGTATACCAGCTTGTCTATCTCCTCTGTATTCATTCCTGCATGAATTCTCTCTCCGACAAGATCGAGGACACCGCTGTTAACCACACCACTCTTACGAATTCCCTCAATCTGCTCTGGTGTCTTTATCAGATTGCGTGTAGGAACTTCCTTACCTTTATTCTCCCAGTACATGATTTTCTCGTCCATTTCTGTCAACGATTGCCCTGGGATTGCATGCCATCTCTTTTTTTTAAAATTCATCATTGATGCTTTTAACTCACTGCAAAAATACAACTATTTATTCATAAACAGAATATTCTCTTATGATTATTTCCCAATCAAGCAACAGAATTCATAAAAATAATACGAATATTGTCCTATTTGCATTTAGTTTAACATTTATTAAATTCAATTTATTTCTCACATATATTCATTATATTATATTTGTGTCGAATTTTAATTAACTAATACAACAAAATAACAAAATGCTAATACCTATTTATTTCTGGTTAATTCCAGTTGCTTCAGTGCTTGCGTTAAGCATAGCTTACTATTTTTTCCGTAAGATGATGCTCGAAGATGAAGGCACACCTCGTATGATCGAAATTGCAAAACATGTACGTCGAGGCGCAATGGCCTACCTACGCCAACAGTACAAAATTGTAACGATAGTTTTTATCATCCTCGCATTCTTCTTCGCCGTACTTGCTTACGGATTTAATGTTCAGAACCATTGGGTTCCCTTCGCATTTCTAACAGGAGGATTTTTCTCCGGACTGGCAGGATTCTTCGGAATGAAAACTGCCACATACGCTTCGGCACGTACAGCCAACGCTGCACAAAAAGGACTAGACCAAGGACTTAAAATTGCATTCCGTAGCGGTGCTGTCATGGGACTGGTCGTTGTAGGATTGGGACTTTTAGATATTTCACTATGGTTTATCATTCTTAATGCTTTTGACGTTAACAACCTGATAACAGTCACCACCACAATGCTCACATTCGGAATGGGCGCTTCCACACAAGCACTATTTGCCCGCGTAGGAGGTGGTATATATACAAAAGCTGCCGATGTCGGAGCCGATCTCGTGGGTAAATATGAATCAGACATTCCTGAAGATGATCCACGCAACCCTGCCACTATCGCGGATAATGTCGGCGATAATGTCGGCGACGTTGCAGGTATGGGTGCAGATCTTTATGAAAGCTATTGTGGAAGTATCCTTTCCACAGCGGCACTCGGCGCTACAGCATTTGCCGCAGCCGGACAAACAGATATGCAGATCAAGGCTGTATTAGCACCTATGCTTATAGCCGCAGTAGGTATACTGCTCTCTGTCATAGGTATATTTATGGTAAGAACTCGTAATGGAGCTAGCATGAAAGAGCTACTTCGTTCCCTTGGCTTAGGAACCAATACAAGTGCTCTCCTAATCGCTATTGCCACTTTCTTTATCCTATACTTTATCGGTATAGAAAACTGGCTTGGGATTTCATTCTCAGTTATCAGTGGACTTGTCGCCGGGGTAGTTATTGGACAAGCTACGGAATACTACACGAGTCAAACGTATAAACCGACTCAGGAGATTGCTGCTGCATCTAAAACAGGACCGGCTACCGTGATAATAAAAGGAATAGGAACAGGTATGATTTCAACCACGATACCTGTCATCACTATCAGCATTGCCATCATCATGAGCTATCTCTGTGCTAATGGTTTTAATATGCATTTCAATGCTCATAGCATGTCTATGGGATTATACGGAATTGGTATTGCTGCAGTCGGAATGTTATCTACTCTCGGTATAACTCTTGCCACTGATGCCTATGGCCCTATTGCCGACAACGCTGGAGGTAACGCAGAGATGAGCCATTTAGGTGAAGAAGTACGCAACCGCACAGACGCTCTCGATGCTCTTGGCAACACAACGGCTGCTACCGGCAAGGGCTTCGCTATCGGCAGTGCCGCTCTTACTGCTCTTGCCCTGCTCGCTTCCTATATAGAGGAGATTAAGATTGGCATGATACGTATTGGGGAGAACATGATGCAAATGGCGGATGGTCAAACTGTAGAGACAGCCAAAGCTTCTATGATAGATTTCATGAATTACTTTGAAATTAATCTGATGAATCCTATCGTATTAGTAGGACTATTTATTGGTTCAATGACAGCGTTCCTCTTCTGTGGACTTACGATGACCGCGGTAGGACGTGCAGCTCAGACTATGGTGGAGGAAGTCCGTCGCCAGTTCCGCGAGATTAAAGGTATATTAGAAGGTAAGGCAACACCGGATTATGATCAGTGCGTAGCAATCTCTACCCGCAGTGCACAACGAGAAATGATATTTCCATCACTTCTGGCCATCATCATACCTATAGCTATGGGCCTGATTTTTGGAGTTGCGGGAGTTATGGGACTTCTAGCGGGAGGGGTGAGTACGGGCTTTGTCCTTGCAATATTCATGGCCAACGCTGGTGGCTCTTGGGATAACGCAAAAAAGATGGTTGAGGAAGGAAACTTCGGCGGAAAAGGTTCAGAATGCCATAAAGCGACAATCGTCGGAGACACAGTCGGAGATCCGTTTAAGGATACATCTGGCCCTAGTCTCAACATCCTTATCAAACTGATGGCTATGGTTAGTATCGTAATGGCCGGAGTCACCGTTGCATGGCATTTGTTTTAAATAAGAGAATCCGGTGGCGGGTTTAAAATATCAGTAACAGATATATCATCTGATGTCACAAATAGATTGTCTCCACAATTAGCCTTAACATTCTGAACATTAAAGACTTATCCGTGGAGACAAATTCAAGTATATCATCTTATTACGGAAGAATGACGATATGCTTATCTTCCCATCGTTTACACCTGTTACTATGCGATGCTTTTCATTCTGATTAGAAAATAAGATTAAAACGATTATCGGATGATGTCTGAAAACATAGCCATTTCTATTTTCCCCTGTAGGGGAAAATACCAAGAAGTATGATTTTGAATCGCGAAAAGGCTCTAACAGAATTAGATATGATATACGCTCGGTTCTGACTCGCTACGACTTAAACACTCAAAGCACACCAGCACACATTTGAGAAAATTCATCGAATCAGGAATATCATATCCGAGAACTTTGATTCCACGCGAAAGTACCTGTAAGTCAAACAAATAAATAGATTTGTGGAATCAATATTGATTTCCACATTCAAGAATAATATGCACCTTTTTCTTTTTTCATGACTGCCATTCCTTCTATTATTTAGCGTTTCTAAAACGCAATCACAATACGTCAGTGGAATTTAGAACAAGATATTCCCGACCATTGGCGGCAATACTGATATCATAGTTTTTGAACAATAGGAAAACTCGCAGAGAAAAAATCAGGAAATGATAGTTCTGATAGAATATTTTTATTAACTTTGCCTTCAGATAAAATCAAAGACTATGAAAATAGGAATTGAAGCCCAAAGAATTTTCAGAGAAAACAAACATGGTATGGATTTTGTGGTGCTTGAGGAAATTCGAGAGCTACAAAAGATGGATACGGATAATGAATATTTCGTATTCGTCAAGGCTGGCCCTGACCGTTGTCTGGAAGAATCGGAAAACGTACATATCATTGAGGTAAACTGTCCATCATATCCTCTATGGGAACAATGGGCGTTACCTAGAGCAGCAAAAAAATACGGAGTGAAAATTTTGCACTGTACCAGTAACACTGCACCTATATTCTGTGATATTCCACTCGTGCTCACTCTCCACGACATCATATTTCTTGAACCACGTGACAATAAGAATAAATCACTATACCAGAATATGGGTTGGTTGTACAGACGCTTTGACGTACCAATCATTCTGAAGAGATGCAGAAAGATTATCACCGTATCGAAATTCGAGTATGACAGAATACAAGAACGCCTCCATCTGCCGGAAAACGTACTTACATATATTCATAACGGTTATAATAAGAGATTCCGACCTTTAGACGATGTCAAGGACATCTGCCATCAATATATTGACGATGATAAATATTTCCTATTCTTGGGAAATACTGACCCTAAAAAAAACACGCTAAGAACTTTAGTTGCATTCAACAGATATCTTAAGGTATCGAAGGTAAAAAGGAAGTTGCTTGTAGCAGACCTGACAAAGGACTACATTAACAGACTACTGATAGAAAACAATATGAAGGAAGCCATGGACTATATTGTTGCACCCGGATATCTCGCAAATTCAGAACTACCTTATATATATAATGGTGCTTATGCATTCCTTTACACATCGCTCAGAGAGAGTTTCGGAATTCCGCTGCTAGAAGCCATGGCTTGTGGAACACCGGTAATAACATCAGACACATCATCAATGCCGGAAATTGCCGGGGAACATGCACTTTTGATTAATCCGGAAGATGATGAAGACATTTCAAAGATGATGATTAAAATAGAAGATGACGAGGATTTGTACAATCTACAAAAAGCGTATGGGATGGAAAGGGCGAAAATGTTTTCATGGGAAAAAACCGCAGAGAATCTATTAGATGTATACAACTCGGTTTTAAAACAGGCTTAACGACAAGTCTTCATCCCTGATTTCTCTTTCGTCAATACTCTTTTCCTCACTAGCAGAAAAATTCAACATGAGCTGTGTTATCTGCTCACTATTAAGACGATAAAAACCACGGCGACCTGTCGGTTCTATTAATGACAATGAAGTTTTGGAATTACGCTGTATGTAAGAACGTACATATCGGTAGACCTCTTCTAACGATAAATCGCCAAATAATGTATTGTTTTCATTAAAGATATTTTTAGACAAGATCCTCACCGCCATGCCTTTTTCGCCAGCTTCATGCAGCAATCTTATAATTTGTTCGTCGTAAACTGATGCCATTGTATCTCATAAAAAGGGCCGGTAAATGAGTTTACCAGCCCCTCTTGTATTTTTACTAAAAAATAGTCTGATTAAGCTAAAGCAATGAGTCCATCGTCCTCTTTGATTTTTCCCTCTTTGAAAAGCCAGCCAATTCCAACCAGAGTTTCCTCCTCTGAAATTTTAGCCACTTTAGCAATCTCTTTAATGCTTAAAGATTTTCCTTCAACTGCAAGTGCATTATAAACATCACCTGCTTTGAAACCTGCCGTTTCAGGGTTGATAACGAATTCTTTCTTTGCTGCAGTCTTCTTTACCGGAGCTTTCTTTACTGCAGTCTTCTTAGGAGCCTCCGTGACTGGAGCTGCTACATTCTCTTCAATTTTCATTTTTGCCATAGTTCTTAAAAAAATTAATACTCTTATGATTTGGAATAATCTATGATCATCTTTTTAATTGGTAGCAAAATTACATCTTTTTTTTGTAATTGACTATTATTTACAAATAATTTGCTCTTTTTCAAATAAAATTATGCTTAAGATCAACCTTTTTCGCTGATTTCCACCCTTATTTGGAGTTCATTTAGTTGTTTTTGTTCAATTTCAGATGGTGCATCTAACATGACATCACGTCCACTATTATTCTTTGGAAAAGCTATACAATCACGTATACTGTCAAGTCCAGCCATGATACTAACAAAACGGTCGAGACCGAAAGCAAGTCCTGCATGAGGCGGTGCTCCATATTTGAATGCATTAATAAGAAAGCCGAACTGTGACATAGCTTTCTCAGGCGTAAAACCGAGAATCTGGAACATTTTCTCTTGCAGAAGGTCATCATGTATACGAATACTTCCACCGCCCACTTCAATACCGTTGCATACAAAGTCATAAGCCTTAGCGCGAACCTGTTCGGGATGTGTGTCAAGCAAAGAAATATCGTCAGGATTTGGCATAGTGAATGGATGATGTGTGGCCATCAGACGTCGTTCCTCCTCGCTCCACTCAAAGAGCGGGAAGTCTATAATCCAAAGACACTCAAACTTATCCTTGTTACGCAAGCCTAAGCGATCTCCCATTTCAAGACGGAGAGAACATAGCTGGATACGGGTTTTATTGGCATTATCGCCACTTAGAATCAAAATAAGATCGCCGGGCTTAGCATTCATTTTCTCCTTGAGATTCAGAAGTACTTCCTGTGAATAAAACTTATCCACACTGCTCTTGACACTGCCATCATCCTGAACACGAGCATAAACAAGACCCTTAGCACCTACTTGAGGACGCTTAACGAAATCAGTGAGCTGATCCATCTGTTTACGTGTATATGCGGCACAGTCTGGAGCACATATACCACCAATATACGCAGAGTCATTGAACAGAGGAAAATCACCTGTACCCTTAAGGGTGTCCATCAATTCAACAAATTCCATACCGAAACGAAGATCTGGTTTATCACTACCGAAACGACGCATTGCCTCATGCCAGGTCATCTGCTGTAATTTTGAAGGAAGCTCTGCACCACGTACCTCTTTAAATAGATGGCGGGCCATATCCTCGAACATATTGATAACATCGTCCTGATCTACGAAACTCATCTCGCAGTCAATCTGCGTAAACTCAGGCTGACGGTCCGCACGGAGATCCTCGTCACGGAAACATTTTGCTATTTGGAAATAACGGTCAAAACCACTGATCATCAACAGCTGTTTCAGTGTCTGTGGACTCTGCGGAAGAGCATAGAACTGGCCGGGATTCATGCGTGAAGGAACGACGAAATCACGTGCACCCTCTGGAGTAGAACCAATAAGAATAGGTGTTTCAACTTCAATAAAATCACGAGAGTCGAGAAAGTTTCGGATAAGAATGGTCATACGATGACGCAACTCCAGATTCTTACGTACGACCGAACGGCGAAGATCCAAATAACGATATCTCATGCGAAGGTCGTCACCACCATCGGTATTATCTTCTATTGTGAAAGGCGGAACAAGACTCTCATGCAATACATTCAATACATTTACGATAATCTCAATATCACCGGTAGGAATATTATTGTTCTTACTCTGGCGTTCGCTGACTGTGCCGGCTACCTGAATGACGAACTCGCGACCGAGTTTGTTGGCACGATCGCAAATGCCCTTATCAACAGCCTCGTTAAAAACTAATTGTGTGATGCCATAACGGTCACGCAAGTCAACGAATGTCATCCCACCCATTTTACGAGAGCGTTGCACCCATCCTGCCAATGTGACAGTAGTGCCTGCATCGGAGATACGAAGTTCTCCACAAGTCTTTGTTCTATACATATTATATAGGTATTATTATTTCTTTTTGATTGTAATCAAGAAGCGCTGTTTTGAAAACGCAGTTGCAAAATTATATAAAAATGTGGAAACATACAAACTTTTTTCATACCTTTGCGCAAACTTATAGATATTATAACTAATACTGAACGTATAAAAATGAAAAAAACGATATTACTGCTAACAATAGCACTCCTCTCGTTACCTTCTATAGCACAAAATAAGAAAGAAGACGTACTTAACGCAGCACGCAGAGCGAACAAATACTTCATGCAAAGATATGCCGACCCTACTCTCCCTTCAAATGTGGGTAAAATTCGCCCTAGCAATATATGGACAAGGGGTGTTTATTATGAAGGACTTATGGAATTCTATGAAGTCGATAAAGATCAAAGATATATTGACTACACGGACATTTGGGGGAATTTTCATAAGTGGTTATTGAGAGATGGTAAGAACACAAGGAATGCAGACAACCAATGCTGCGGACAAGCTTATATTGCAAGATTCTTACAGACAGGGGATTCCACAAGACTAAGAGCAATTGTCGAGAATATCAATAGTCAAATGAATGAGAAGGACGTTGATGCATGGACCTGGATTGATGCCATCCAAATGTCAATGCCTATTTATGCACAGCTTTATAAGATAACCGGTGATAAGAAATACATGGAAAAGGCATGGAAGATGTACTGTTGGACAAGGAACAAATGCGGTGGCGGACTATTCAACACAAAAGAAGGCCTGTGGTGGAGAGACAAAGACTTTGTTCCTCCATATAAAGAAAAAGATGGTAATAACTGTTACTGGAGCCGTGGAAACGGATGGGTATACGCTGCGCTGGTAAGGACGATGAATCAGTTAAGCCCTAAAGACAAGTACTTCAAACTGCTTATGAAAGATTATTTAGCAATGAGCAAAGGAATAATCAGTTGTCAGCGTGAAGATGGGCTGTGGAATGTGAGTCTAGTGTCACCTACTACATTTGGAGGCAAGGAGATAACTGGAAGTTCTCTGTTTCTATACGGAATAAGTTATGGACTTATTAAGGGATACCTTAACGAAACTACATACCGTCCAATTGCCGACAAAACATGGGATGCTATTGCAAAAGATGCTATTCACAACGACGGCTCCCTCGGCTATGTACAGGGTACAGGAAAACAGCCTAGCGATAGTCAGCCTGTAACTTATGATAGAATACCTGACTTTGAAGATTTTGGTACAGGATGTTTCCTCCTAGGAGCTACAGAATACTACAAGTTACTTTTAAAATAACAAAAAAAAGACAGAGAATCGATACAACCTGCCAAAAATAGGCTTATATTTGTAGCCAAATTTAAAATTAATATATTTCTTACAATAAATTTAAAAGTTCAAGATAATGAAGAAATTATTATTCACAACATTGATGTTTTTCTGCAGTTTGGCCATTTCGTATGCTCAAGCTCCAACTAATGACAAACAGGCTGAAATAAAATTCGACCAGTTATCCCATGATTTTGGAACATTCAATGAGAAAGATGGAGCTGTTACCTGCGTCTTTACTTTTACGAATACAGGTGAGGCGCCATTGGTTATTAATCAAGCTGTCGCAAGTTGCGGATGTACAGTACCAGATTGGCCTAAGAAACCAATTATGCCAGGGAAAAAAGGTGAGATGAAAGTGACTTATAATGGTAAAGGAAAATTCCCAGGACACTTTAAAAAGACTATTACAGTAAGAACAAATGGTGTTACAGAAATGACTCGTCTTTACATTGAAGGAACAATGAATGCTTCTGATGGAAAGTAAAAATACTAATCAGATCACAAAAGGAGGGGAAACGACAAACATCGTTTCCCCTCCTTTTTCCTTATATAATTAATACATATTGTTTAATATGACAACGATAATCCAAGAGAAGCATACTCTTTATATTGCCAATATCCATAAAGACGATCATGTGTTGCGCCATCATCAAATCTTGGATAAACAAACATTTTGGCAGCTATATATTTACTGAAAGAGAGTGTAAACGTATTCTCCCACTCAATCTCAGCTCGCTTATATGTTGTATATCCGTAAAGTCTCGTTTCCCATCTGATTAACTTATTAACATCCCATTTTAGAATAAATGTCGCCTCAGATCCATAATCATTTAAAGTATGGTGACCTTCATCTATTCCGTTACGTGTTGCTAACGATACCCTACCCACGTATTTGAAGTTGTATGCAAATGGTGCCAAGTTGATACTTCCCGTTAGTTTGTTATTTTTCGTTGCTACCGTGTAATCCATACCTAAAGAAAAGTTGAGCGTGATAGGTGACAAAAAGTCTGAATATATAGAATTGTCATTATTCTTATAACCTTTAGCAAACTGTGTGGTAGCAAGGAACTGGAATGTATAATACCAACGATTTGTGGCCTGCAATCCCAGTTTACCTGTATAACGAAGTTGGTCATTATTAGTTTTAAATTTATGCAAGGTATCACTCTCAGTTGTCTGAAATCCAAGTTTCATTTCCAACTTATTCTCAAATCTTAGCCTCGACTTATTGTTATAATTCGCCTCAATGGTGGCACTTGCTACCATTGAATAATCATTTTGGCCACCTTTATACCAATTGTCTGTAACAAAATTCTGTAGCAACTGTAAATAATAATCTCCTTTGAAAGTCCAGAAATTAGGTCGTCGGATAACAATATTCATCGGAACATTTAAAGGTTCTTCTGGTTTGGGTGCAGTTTTTTCTGCTAACATTACATTCTGCTGCAAAGGTCTATCAAGATCTTGTCGAATAGAGCCATATTTTTGTATTCTGTTTTCACTATTCAGCACAAGATCGGGACGTTTAAGATATATATTCATCAGAGTGCGGTCGACTTCTAATGCCATATCGGAATGCAAGGACGTGCTATCAGGTGAATTCAAATTTAAAGTACTTCTAGCTACTGAATGGAAAAATGTAAGTGGCTCAAAGAGATGGAATGAATTCATGTTACTACGGGACAAAAAATCACATTTCAGTTTAACAGAATCTAACTTGTTCTTGTAAGTTTTCAACGAATCGACATAGGCTTGCACAATCATGGTCGTGTCATTATAACTGTGACGGTGATATATACTATCACGATGGCGAATCTTCGCTGAGGAATCAATCGAAATGAACAACATTGAAATTATTAGCAGATAAAAATACTTCATATTATAATTTTTGTAATACGGGTGCAAACTTACATATTTTTTTTGAGATATTATACACTATTGAATATAAGGTATTATAAAAAATAATAGAAATAGATGAGATTTCGTATTTTTTTTGTAATTTTGCACCTTGATTTATTATAATTATCGAAAATAAACAAAACATTATAATCGTGGCAGAAACAAAGTATATCTTCGTCACTGGCGGTGTTGCTTCCTCACTTGGAAAAGGAATCATTTCATCGTCGATCGGAAAGCTCCTACAGGCAAGGGGTTACAACATTACAATCCAAAAGTTTGACCCGTATATTAACATAGACCCGGGCACATTAAACCCTTACGAGCACGGCGAATGCTATGTGACTGTTGACGGTCATGAAGCAGATCTAGACTTAGGTCATTACGAGAGATTCACCGGCATTCAAACAACAAAGGCGAACAATATTACAACGGGACGTATTTACAAATCAGTCATTGATAAGGAAAGACGTGGCGATTATCTAGGAAAGACAATTCAGGTTATACCACATATCACCGACGAAATAAAACGTAATGTAAAACTGCTGGGACAGAAATATCATTATGACTTTGTTATAACAGAAATTGGAGGTACTGTTGGTGACATTGAGTCTCTACCTTATTTGGAAAGTATACGTCAATTGAAATGGGAATTAGGAAAGAACGCCCTTTGTGTTCACCTTACCTACGTTCCTTATCTCGCTGCCGCAAAAGAGCTTAAGACAAAACCTACCCAGCACTCTGTCAAGGAACTGCAGAGCGTTGGTATACAGCCTGACATATTAGTACTGCGAGCAGAACATCCCCTGAACGATAACCTGCGCAGAAAGGTTGCCAATTTCTGTAATGTAGATTTTGACGCTGTAGTACAGAGCGTTGATATGCCGACAATATACGAAGTTCCATTAAGAATGCAAGAACAAGGACTAGACGTAACAATATTGAAAAAAATGGAATTACATGTCGGTGAAACTCCGGAACTCGGCCCTTGGCGTGATTTTTTGGAACGTCGCCATAAAGCCACAGATATTCTCAATATAGGATTGGTAGGTAAATATGACCTTCAGGATGCTTATAAGAGTATTTTGGAATCGCTCTCGCAGGCAGGCACATACAACGATTATAAAGTAAAGGTGACATTCATTAATAGCGAGAAGCTAAATGAGAACAACGTTAAAGAGCAACTATCTGGACAGGACGGCGTTGTAATATGTCCTGGATTCGGCCAACGAGGAATTGAGGGTAAAATTATCGCTTGCCATTATACACGCGTCAACGACATTCCTACTTTCGGAATTTGCCTTGGTATGCAAATGATGGTTATAGAATTCGCCCGTAACGTGCTAGGATTCGCGGATGCCAATAGTAGGGAAATGGATGAAAAAACCGAATACAACGTAATTGACATCATGGAGGATCAGAAAAATATCACAAACATGGGAGGTACAATGCGTCTAGGTGCTTATGAATGTGTTTTAAAACAAGGCACAAGGGTTTTCGACATTTACAAAAAGGAGCATATACAAGAACGCCATCGCCATCGCTACGAATTCAACAATGCTTTTCAGAAAGAATATGAAAAACGAGGTATGATGTGTGTAGGTAGGAATCCAGAAAGCGACCTTGTGGAGATTGTAGAGATACCTTCATTAAAATGGTATATTGGAACACAATTCCACCCGGAATATTCCAGTACAGTATTAAAACCACATCCATTGTTCCTTGATTTTATAAAAACAGTTATCGCAAATAAAAAATAAACGACACAAACAACATGGATAAAAACAGCATAATAGGCTTTTCGCTTATCGCCGCGTTACTCATAGGATTCAGCTACTTCAGTCAACCGTCAAAGGAACAACAGGCACAGATTGCCAAAAACGACTCGATACAAAAGGCTGCACAACAAAGGTCAGAAAGACAACAAAGGAATGCCACCCTAAATAATGGATTGGAAAAATCTGCTGCAATAAACGATACGACAGCACTATTTTACAAATTCCAAAATGGCACGAGTAAACAAATTGTTCTGAAAAACAATAAGGTCATTCTGACTTTCGATACACATGGCGGTACAATATCTAAAGCTCAGATATTAGGTTTTAAGAACAACAGAGGGGACGGAAACAACATAACACTCTTCGACAGTAAAGATCAGAAGATGAATTTCATGTTGGCAGGGAAGAATGAGAATATCATCACGGATGAATTATTCTTCGAGCCTACAAATGTGACTGACTCCACGGTAACAATGACTGCCAAAGCCAAAAACGGAGGTACACTAAATATTGATTATAAGCTACATAATGATTACCTTGTGGATATGAATGTCAGTGTTAGAGGTCTTGATGGTGTATTTGCTCCTAACTATGACAATATTGATATTCAATGGACAGACAAGGTTCGTCAACAAGAAAAGGGCTTTACTTTCGAAAACCGTTATTCCACACTTACTTACAAAGAAAATGACGGTGGAACAGATTATCTGAATGAAACGAAAATTGCGAATGATAAACCATGTGAGAAAGCTCTCGACTGGGTAGCATTCAAAAATCAATTTTTCAGTTGTGTTCTTATATCCAAAACACAGTTTGCAGCAAACGCACTGCTTACAAGTGTACCGTTTGAGAAAGGAACAAACTATCTTAAACAATATGGAGTTAAACTTAAGACAAACTTTGATCCGACGGGTAAAAAAGCCACACAGATGGTTATGTTCTTCGGACCAAATAAGTTCCGACTTCTACAGAACATGGATAATGTGAGTGGTGCAAACAAAGACCTCAACATGGAACAACTAGTATATCTTGGTTGGCCTTTATTCCGCGTCATCAACCGTTGGTTCACTCTTTATGTTTTCGACTGGCTTACAAATCTCAACATCAATATGGGTATTGTATTACTTATCATCACTCTTATTCTAAAAGTGATCACGTACCCGCTCGTAAAGAAGAGTTATATGTCGAGTGCCAAGATGCGTGTACTCAAACCTAAGATAGAAGAACTGACTAAAGATCTTAACGGACCGGATGATGCCATGAAAAAGCAACAGGAGACGATGTCCATCTATGGCAAGTATGGTGTCAGTCCTCTCAGCGGATGCATGCCTATGCTTATCCAAATGCCTATATGGATTGCGATGTTCAATTTTGTTCCAAACGCTATTGAGTTACGTGGTGAGAGTTTCTTGTGGATAAAAGACTTGTCTACTTATGACCCTATTCTGGAATGGGGAACAAATATTTGGGGTATTGGTGACCACTTAAGCTTGACTTGTATTCTATTCTGTATTGCCAATGTTCTTTACAGTGTAATGAGTATGCGTCAACAGAAAGACCAAATGGTAGGCAACCAGTCTCAGCAGATGAAGATGATGCAGTGGATGATGTATTTTATGCCTGTAATGTTCTTCTTTATGTTTAACGATTATTCTGCCGGACTAAACTACTATTATTTTATTTCGTTATTCTTCAGTGCAGCAATCATGTGGACACTAAGAAAAACAACAAATGACGATAAGTTGCTTTCAATATTGGAATCACGATATAAGAAAAACGAGAAAAACCCTAAAAAGGTTAGTGGTATGGCTGCGCGCCTTTCTGCATTACAAAAACAGCAGGATGAAATGCAAAAACAACGCGGTGACCTTAACAACAAGAAAAAAGATTTCTTCGGAAAGAATAAAGGGAAATAAGTCTATTCTAAATTAAAATGAATAAAATGATATTAATGGCTGCCGCTCTCATCTTGAGCGGCAGTTTCGCTAAAGCTCAAAGCGACGTGAAATATGAACCTATAGGGAAAAATTCTCTAACACTGAATAGTGACCTTATGACACCGGAGGTGTTATGGTCAATGGGACGCATAGCTTCAGCTACGGCGTCCCCCGATGGCAAAATGATAGCATACCAAGTGGGATACTATAGTGTAAAACAGAATAAGGGGCATCAGGTTATCTGCGTCATTAATGATAACGGAAAGAACAATAAACAGCTCACTGTCAGCGCTAAGAGTGAAACAGACCCCGCATGGATTGATGGAGGTAAACGCATCGCATACTTAAGTAGCGAAAGTGGAACCAATCAAGTGTGGAGCATGAATCCTGATGGCAGCAACTGTAAACAGTTGTCAAACTCGAAGGATGACATCGAAGGATTTAAATTCTCACCTGATGGTAAACATATAATACTTGTAAAACAGATTGGATACCATGAGAGCATCAAGGAGAATCCGTCTGACCTGCCTAAGGCAACAGGAAGAGTCATTACTGATTTGATGTATCGGCACTGGGACGAATATGTGGAGACGATACCCCACCCGTTCCTTGCTGATATCAACGATGATAAAATTGTTAATGAAAACGATATTCTGAAAGGTGAACCATTTGAATGTCCGATGAAACCTTTTGGTGGCATTGAGCAGATTGAATGGAGTCCAAACTCTAAATCTATCGTTTATACATGCCGAAAAAAAACAGGACGTGACTACGCTATTTCTACAGATGCAGATATATATCTGTATGACATAGCGACAAAACAAACCAAGAACTTGTGTAAACCCGCTGACTTTAAGCCGATTAAAGTGGATGCTTGCACATCTATGCAGAAACAAGAGATAAATGATCCGAAAAATGCTGACCTTAACTTGGGTTACGACGTCAATCCTAAGTTCTCGCCCGACGGACAATATGTTGCTTGGCAGAGCATGGCACGCGACGGATACGAGAGCGACCGCAACAGACTCTGCATTTATGATTTTGCTACAGGCAAAAAGAGTTATGTGACAGAGACCTTTGACTCTAATGTAGAGGACTACTGCTGGGCTGCCGACTCAAAGAATCTTTTTTTCATCGGATGTTGGCATGCTTGTATCAACATATATCAGACAAACCTCAAAGGACAAATTCAGAAGTTGACTGATGGATGGAATGACTACGCTTCAGTGGCTCTTGCTAATAATGGAAAGAAACTTCTAGCTTTACGTCATAGCATCAGTCAGGCTAACGAAATATATATTGTCAATCCGGGAAAAAGGACTGATATTAAACAAATTACTTTCGAAAATAAGGATATTTACGACCAGATCACAATGGGAAAGGTAGAAGAACGTTGGGTTAAGACAACCGACGGGAAAGAGGAACAATGCTGGATAATATTGCCACCTCACTTCGACCCTAACAAAAAATATCCGACATTATTGTATTGTGAGGGCGGACCTCAAAGTCCTGTAAGTCAGTTCTGGAGTTTCAGATGGAACTTCCAGATAATGGCAGCCCACGGATATGTAATTGTTGCCCCTAACCGTCATGGTCTACCCGGTTATGGCTCCGCATGGAATGAGGAAGTAAGCGGTGACTGGACTGGACAATGCATGGACGACTATTTAAGTGCGATTGACGATGCCTGCAGTAACCTGCCATTCGTAGACAAGGATAAACTGGGATGCGTTGGTGCCAGTTTCGGAGGATATAGTGTATATTATCTGGCAGGTCATCACAATAAGAGATTCAAATGTTTTATTGCTCATGATGGTGCTTTCAATCTGGAATCGATGTATACAGATACAGAAGAGGAATGGTTCAGCAATTGGGAGTACGGAACAGCCTACTGGAACAAACAGAACTGCCCTGAAGCAATCAAGACGTATGCCAATTCTCCTCACTTGTCTGTTGACAAATGGGATACTCCTATACTATGTATCCATGGAGAAAAGGATTATAGAATACTTGCGAACCAAGGTATGGGCGCATTCAATGCTGCACGTATGAGAGGGATTCCGGCGGAACTGCTACTATTCCCAGACGAGAACCATTGGGTGTTGAAACCACAGAATGGTATTCTATGGCAGCGTACATTCTTCGACTGGTTGGGTAAATGGCTGAAATGATAATTACAAAATAACAATTTATGACTGAAATAATATTAAAGAAACTAAGTGACTCTAAGGGAGCACGATGGACAGCATTATTAATAGTATCCTTCACCATGATGATGGGATACTTTCTCACAGATGTGATGTCACCTCTTGAGAATATGCTTGAAACGTCTTCCGCTCAAGGTGGTATGGGATGGACCAACTCCGAATACGGATTTTTCTCAGGATCATACGGTATCATCAATGTCTACTTGTTTATGCTCTTCTTCGGTGGCATCATCCTCGACAAGATGGGAGTACGCTTCACGGGCGTGATGGCTAGTTCACTGATGGTCATTGGTGCCTTTATTAAATTTTATGCAATAGCCTTCATCTCTCCCGAAGGGACTACTTATGTCAACATGCCGATGTTCGGGCTTGATCACGTAATGGTGAAGAACCAAATGCTCTTAGCATCACTAGGGTTTAGCATCTTCGGAGTAGGCTGTGAGATAACAGGAATAACGGTTTCTAAGATTATTACTAAATGGTTTACCGGCCACGAACTAGCGCTGGCAATGGGCATACAAGTGGCACTGGCACGTCTTGGAACCGCTGGAGCTCTGAGTATCAGCGTTCCAATAGCAAAGAGTTTCAGCATATCAACCCCGATTCTTTTCGGTGCATCAATGCTCTGCATAGGTCTTCTGGCTTTCTTTACCTACTGCGTGATGGACAAAAAACTCGATGCGTCAACAGATGCCATCAATGCTAATAACAACACGGAAGAGGAGGAAGGATTTAAGTTTAAAGATTTGGGACTTATTCTCAAGAATCCAGGATTTTGGCTTATCACTCTCCTTTGCCTGCTTTTCTATTCTGGTGTTTTCCCTTTCCTTAAGTTTGCTACTAAGCTGATGATATTCAAATATGGCGTCAATGAGACTTGGGCAGGAAACATACCAGCCATCTTGCCTTTCGGAACTATATTGCTCACACCTTTATTCGGTTCTATTTACGATCGCATCGGCAAAGGTGCAAATCTGATGATTATTGGTTCTGTGATGCTTACCGTTGTACATATAGCCTTTGCAATGCCTATTCTAAATACTGGATGGTTTGCTATCATCATCATGATTGTACTGGGTGTGGCTTTCTCACTTGTACCAAGTGCAATGTGGCCTTCGGTCCCGAAAATCATACCGATGAAACAACTAGGCTCTGCTTATGCCATCATTTTCTATATTCAGAATATCGGACTAACAATGGTACCCATGCTTATCGGTAACGTTCTTGAAAATCACTCGAAACACATACTGCCGAACGGAACAACGACTTATGACTTTACTATACCTATGATGATTTTTGCTGCTTTCGGGGTCGTTGCAATCATATTGGCAATATCGCTGAAAGTTTTAGATGCTAAAAAGCACTACGGCCTCCAGCAGGCAAACGTAAAGAAATAGTAATATTATTCAGATAATTTATTGATTACATCATGGTTATGGATTAACATCCAAAGCCATGATGTAATCGTTCATAAAATATCCATTTCCTATATAGAAATTTCCTTGAGATTTTTTGTTCAATCCCATCTTCTGGTAGAACATTAAAGCTTTCTTTTGACGATTTATATTCAATTCTACTCGGCATCGTCCATTTGGATAGAGAGACCTAACAACCTCAACAACACATAAAAATAACTTATTTCCAACATAACACTGCTATTATTACTTGACCGTTATATGGAAACATCCCTGATTAATCTCATACTTGATATAGCACTGTCCATTCCTACGCATATCATTAAGCACTTCTGACAACACCCATTTGAGCGTGTCGTTACGAACCTTATGACGAGCTGGACCATCGGGATCTTCTATTGTCTTATAACGATTATAGCACACATCAAACGTCGTTCCGTAAAGATGACAACTATTCTGGGTCGCATTACCATTATGTCCACGTAATTTGTCCACATCAGCCTTACTTCTCATAATACTAGTAACAATAATTTTATGAAGTGGTATTCCTTTTATAGTCAACGAATCATAAAAGTTTCGCCCTATCTGTTGCAATATCTCGGAAGCTCTCGGAACAAGATATGGTATACTACTATGCAAACGGTCTACATAAAAGAATGGATTGCTACCAACAAACACAAGATCTTTCTTTCTATGCTCTGCCTCCTCGCGATTAGCAACAGGCTTAACACCATACTTGGTAGCTGAGGCTAATTGTACATCATTGAAGTCAGGAAAAGCATCTCGAAAACACGGAACACTATATATTCGATGTTTAACAGGGTTGCCAAGAGAATCAAAAAATATTGATTTAACTTTCTTATCGGATTGTTCAACTTTTTCTGTATCAGATATATGTTCTGTTTTTATCACTGAACTGTCAGAATCAGGCTTTAACACCATCTCTTTATTTTTTGGTAGAGTCACGGAAGGAGAAACACACCTAACAATTGCCAACACGATGACAACGATACCAAACCCTAATATATATTGTTTCTTGGTTACTTTCATAAAAAATTGCTCTTATGCGGGCACAAAGATAAGAAAAAGCGTCGAAATATGAAACGGATTTTGTAATTTTGCACTCAAATTTAAATTAATTATAACTGGTGATAGAAAAACATATCGTTTTAGAAGGCATCGACCCCGTTACTTTTTACGGAGTCAATAATAGTCATCTGCAAATGATAAAGGCACTTTATCCGAAATTAAGGATTGTCGCGCGTGATAATGTCATTCGGGTTTTGGGTGATGAAGAGGAAATGTGTGCATTCGAGGAGAATGTGGAAACTATCCGCAAACATTGTCTAAAATACAATTCACTTTCAGAAGAAAGTATCCTTGACATAATCAAGGGAAAAAAGACACGTGAAGACAGCGTGGAGGGCGTATTGGTATACAGCGTCTCAGGACGTCCGATAAAAGCACGTAGTGAAAATCAACAAAAACTGGTTAATGCCTTTTCGACTAAAGACATGATGTTCGCGATCGGCCCTGCGGGTAGTGGCAAGACTTATACAAGTATCGCTCTCGCAGTAAAAGCTCTTAAAGAGAAAACTATCAAGAAAATCATACTTAGTCGCCCTGCCGTTGAAGCTGGTGAAAAACTGGGATTTCTGCCCGGTGATATGAAAGATAAAATAGATCCATACCTGCAACCCATCTACGATGCTCTTGAAGATATGATTCCTGCAGCAAAATTACAGGATATGATGGAAAAACATATCATACAGATTGCCCCTTTGGCATTCATGCGCGGACGCACTCTCAGTGATGCGGTGGTGATACTCGACGAAGCTCAGAACACCACCTCAGCCCAGATAAAGATGTTCCTAACACGTATGGGATGGAACACAAAGATGATAGTGACAGGTGATACAACGCAGATTGACCTACCTGCATCACAAAAGAGCGGTCTCATTGAGGCTATGTCAATACTCAAAAACGTGAAAGAAATTGAGTTCATAAATATGAACCAAAAAGATATCGTAAGACATAAACTTGTGACACGCATTGTTAACGCTTATGATGTCTATGACAAGGAACTAAAACAATTAAAAGAAAATAAAAATGAACGCATTAACTAGGACAGACTTCAACTTCAATGGCCAGAAGAATGTTTACCACGGCAAAGTTCGTGACGTGTATAACATCAATAATGATCTTATTGTAATGGTCGCTACCGACCGTATTTCTGCATTCGATGTTATCCTGCCGAAGGGTATTCCTTTCAAAGGACAGGTCCTGAACCAGATAGCAGCTAAGTTCCTTGATGACACTGCAGATATCGTGCCAAACTGGAAATTGGCTACTCCTGATCCAATGGTGACAGTTGGGCTAAAATGTGAAGGATTCCGCGTAGAGATGATTATTCGCAGCATCCTTACAGGTTCCGCATGGAGAGAGTACAAAAACGGTTGTCGTGAACTATGCGGAGTGAAACTACCAGACGGGATGAAGGAAAACCAGCGTTTCCCGGAACCTATCGTCACCCCTACCACAAAAGCAGACGAAGGTCATGACCTGAATATCTCAAAAGAGGAAATAATAGCACAGGACATAGTAAGCAAAGAAGACTATGAACAGATAGAGGCCTACACACGTCAGATATTCAAACGTGGCTCTGAAATAGCAGCTAAACATGGCCTTATCCTTGTCGACACAAAATATGAATTTGGCAAACGTGACGGTAAGATATACCTCATCGATGAAATTCATACACCTGACAGCAGCCGCTACTTCTATGCTGAGGGATATGAGGAAAATTTCAAAAACGGGGAACCACAGAAACAGCTTTCTAAAGAGTTTGTTCGCCAGTGGCTTATCGAACACGACTTCATGAACGAACCTGGCCAGACAATGCCAGAAATCACTGATGAATACGCTGATAGCGTAAGCGACCGGTATATCGAACTATACGAGCACATCGTAGGTGAAAAGTTTCAGAAAACTTCTGAAGATGACGACCTTGCTGAACGTATCGAAAAAAACGTATCAGAATACCTGACAAACAGAAAATAATGTATAAGCAAGAAGAGATAAAACCTTACGACGCAAAAGAAGAGAAAGGTAAACAGGTGGAGCAGATGTTTAACAGCATAGCACACTCTTACGACTTTCTGAATCATAAGTTGTCTATGGGTATCGACTACGGATGGAGGAAAAAAGCCATACGACAACTCCAGCCTTTTGCACCTAAGGGTATTCTCGACATTGCTACAGGAACAGGAGATTTTGCAATACTGGCAGCACGTATGCTGCAACCTACACAGCTTGTTGGAGCCGACATCAGTGATGGGATGATGGACATTGGCCGCAAAAAAATTAAGATTTTGGGGCTTGAAAATATCATTTCTTTCGAAAAAGAGGACTGCATGAACTTGTCATTCGAGGAAAACACTTTCGACGCAGTAACTGCTGCTTTCGGGATTCGCAACTTCGCTGACCTTGACAAGGGACTGAAAGAAATATGCAGGGTACTAAAGTCTGGTGGTCATCTTAGCATTGTAGAGTTATGTGAGCCAGCTCATTTCCCTATGAAACAATTGTTTGGATTATATTCACATACTGTGATGCCTACATTCGGACGACTGATTTCGAAAGATATTAACGCTTATAAATACCTCATCGAGACAATGGAGGCATTCCCTCAGGGCGAGAAAATGGTGGAGATTCTGAAGAATGCGGGGTTCAACAAAGCCCAGTTCCACAGAATGACATTCGGAATATGCACAATGTACTTAGCAACTAAATAATATTTCTAAAACGTATGGATAAATATGGATTAATAGGTTTCCCGCTCGGACACTCGTTCTCTATTAGTTATTTCAACGAGAAATTCCAAAACGAGAATATTGATGCAAAGTATATGAACTTTGAGATTCCTGTAATCGAGAATCTGCCTGTCATTTTAGCCTCCAACCTGGAACTGAAAGGACTCAATGTGACGATTCCTTACAAAGAGAAAGTCATAGGATATCTTGATGACATAAGTACGGAGGCTCGCGCCATCGGTGCTGTGAATGTTATTAAAGTTACGAGGAAAGGTGGAAAGTCCATTTTGAAAGGCTATAACTCAGATGTCATAGGATTTACAAGGAGTATAGAACCTATGCTTGAGAAATTTCATAAGAAAGCTCTCATACTTGGCACCGGCGGGGCTTCAAAAGCTATTAACTATGGTCTGAAAACACTTGGACTTGAAACGCAATTTGTAAGCCGGTTATCTCAAAAAGGATGTATTCTTTATAATGCCGTAACTCCTGAACTTATTAAGGATTATAATGTCATCGTCAACTGTACCCCACTAGGGATGTATCCGAAATCAAACGAATGTCCCAATCTACCTTACGAGGCTATGGACAGTCATACCATCCTTTACGATCTGATTTACAATCCCGACGAAACATTATTCATGCAGAAGGGAGCGACCCAGGGAGCTACTGTCAAAAACGGACTAGAGATGCTTCTTCTCCAGGCTTTTGCAAGCTGGGAGTTTTGGCACAGTAATGATTAAAAATAAACAATAAGATTATGGATAAGCAACAACGATATATGATGCGCGGTGTGAGTGCTGCAAAAGAAGATGTACACAACGCAATTAAAAATATTGATAAAGGTATATTTCCACAGGCATTCTGCAAAATCATCCCTGACATTCTTGGTAGTGATCCTGAATATTGTAATATCATGCATGCCGACGGTGCTGGAACAAAGTCATCACTGGCTTACATGTATTGGAAAGAGACTGGCGATCTGTCTGTATGGAAGGGTGTAGCTCAGGATGCACTTATAATGAATACAGACGACCTTCTTTGTGTCGGAGCTATTGACAACATACTTGTGTCAAGCACCATTGGACGTAACAAGATGCTTATTTCAGGTGAAGTAATATCGGCTATAATCAATGGTACGGACGAACTTCTTAAACAGATGCGCGATATGGGCATCGGCATTTATGCCACCGGTGGTGAAACAGCAGATGTGGGTGATCTTGTTAGAACTATCATTGTCGATTCTACAGTTACTTGTCGAATGAAACGTTCTGATGTTATCGACAATGCAAATATTCGTCCTGGAGATGTTATCGTGGGACTTGCCTCTTATGGGCAAGCATCTTACGAAAATCAATATAACGGTGGAATGGGTAGTAACGGTCTGACAAGTGCTCGACATGATGTATTTGCAAAATATCTTGCAGACAGATATCCGGAAAGTTATAACAAAGATGTTCCTGATGAGCTCGTATACAGCGGAAGTTACCGACTAACCGACCCTGTGAAGGATACTCCTGTCAATGCAGGACAACTGGTCTTGTCACCAACCCGCACTTATGCTCCGGTGATCAAAAAAGTTCTTGACGAACTAAAACCGGAAATCCACGGTATGGTACACTGTACTGGAGGAGCTCAGACTAAAGTTCTGCATTTTGTTGGTGATAACTGCAAAGTAATAAAAGATAATATGTTTCCCGTTCCTCCTCTATTCAAAGTCATCGATGAAGAAAGCGGAACAGACTGGAAAGAGATGTACAAAGTGTTCAACATGGGGCATCGTATGGAGATATATGTAAGACCGGAAATAGCCGAAAAGGTAATTTCCATCAGCAAAAGTTTCAACATTGATGCTCAAGTAGTGGGCCATATCGAAGAGGGAAAACGCTCACTTACAATCAAATCTGAATTCGGAGAGTTTAATTACGATTAATCCTTGTATACTCAGATTATTAAAAATATAAATATGCCGGAAAACAATAGCATACTTGAAAAATTAGAAGGACTGGAAAGTCGTTATAAGGAAGTGGCAACTCTTATTACCGACCCTGATGTCATTGTCGACCAACAGCGTTATGTGAAACTCACCAAGGACTACAAAGATCTTGGAGATATTATGAAAGCACGCAAACGCTATATCGGATGTCTCAACTCGATTGAAGAGGCAAAAGACATAATGGCTAATGAGTCTGACATTGAGATGAAAGAGATGGCCCGCGAAGAACTGGCCATTAATGAACAGCTGCAGCCGAAACTCGAAGAAGAAATTAAGCTACTGCTTATCCCGGCCGATCCTGAAGATGGAAAGAATGTACAAATGGAAATACGCGCAGGAACTGGGGGGGACGAGGCTGCTCTATTTGCTGGTGACCTATTCCGTATGTATCAGAAATTCTGTGAATCGAAAGGATGGAAGTTGTCGGTAACAAGTGTCAGCGAAGGTGCCGTAGGCGGATACAAGGAAATTGACTTCGCGGTAAGCGGTGAAACTGTCTATGGTGTTCTGAAATATGAATCGGGAGTACATCGTGTACAGCGTGTTCCCTCAACTGATACCCAAGGACGTATGCACACAAGTGCCGCCACTGTTGCTGTGCTGCCAGAAGCAGAAGCTTTTGAAGTACATATCAACGAGGGTAATATTACATGGGATACCTTCCGAAGCAGTGGTGCCGGAGGTCAGAATGTAAATAAGGTGGAATCGGGTGTACGCCTGCGTTATCCGTGGAAAAATCCCAGCACTGGAGAGACTGAGGAAATACTCATCGAATGTACTGAGACACGTGACCAACCTAAAAATAAGGAACGTGCATTATCACGTTTGCGCACTTATATATATGACCACGAACATCAGAAATATCTTGATGACATAGCTAGTCGCCGTAAAACGTTGGTAAGCACCGGAGACCGTTCTGCCAAAATACGCACATACAATTTTCCTCAAGGCCGTATCACAGATCATCGTATCGGATACACGGTACATGACCTCAACGGATTTATGGGCGGCAACATTCAGGACTGTATCGACCACCTGACAGTAGCTGAAAATGCCGAAAGGATGAAAGAGTCTGAGCTATAAAGTATCAGCAAGCCCAAGATAAAACAATAAAAAATGACAACTAACGACATATTCAATCAAATAAAGAAGAAGCAATCATTCTTATGCGTCGGTCTTGATACCGATATTAAAAAAATACCCCCGCATCTGCTAAGCGAAGATGATCCCATATTTGCTTTCAACAAAGCAATCGTAGATGCTACCGAAAGATATTGCATTGCATACAAACCAAATATGGCTTTCTATGAGAGTGCAGGAGCTAAAGGCGTAATAGCTTTCGAGAAAACTGTGAAATACATCAAGGACAATTACCCCGAACAGTTCATCATAGCAGACGCTAAACGCGGAGATATTGGAAATACATCAGCAATGTACGCCCGCTCGTTCTTCGAGGAATATGGCGTTGACGCTCTAACAGTGGCACCATACATGGGCGAAGATAGCGTAACACCATTCTTGACATATAAGGACAAATGGGTCATCCTGCTAGCTTTGACAAGTAACAAAGGTTCCAAGGACTTCCAAAAGATCGAAGATAAAGATGGTGAATATCTGTTTGAAAAGGTTCTAAAGATTTCACAACAGTGGGGCGACAAGAATAATATGATGTACGTGGTGGGAGCCACGCAAGGAGAAATGTTTAAAGACATACGCAAGATTGCACCCGACCATTTTCTGCTTGTTCCGGGCATCGGAGCACAAGGGGGGAGCCTGAGCGAGGTATGCAAATACGGAATGACGAGAAAATGCGGACTAATAGTGAATAGTAGCCGTGATATCATTTATGCAGACAATGGAGAGAAATTTGCCTCAGTAGCCGCAGAAAAAGCAAAAGATGTTCAACTACAGATGGCTGAAGAACTAGAAAAGATTTGAACGACAGTAAAATTATAAATGATCCTGTTTTCGGGTTCATAAAAATTCCACATGGACTGCTGTACGATATCGTTCAGCATCCATTAATGCAACGGCTTAACCGTATTAAGCAGTTAGGGCTGGCGTCTGTAGTTTACCCAGGTGCACAACACACCCGATTCCAACATTCGTTAGGCGCATTTCACCTGATGAGTGAAGCTATAACTGCACTCACCCAAAAAGGAAATTTCATCTTTGACAGTGAGATGGAAGCTGTCGAAGCAGCAATACTGATGCATGATATCGGACATGGACCATTCAGTCATGTTCTTGAGAATACGCTCATACATGGTATCAGCCATGAACAGATTTCTCTGATGATTATGGAGCAGATAAACCACGATTTCAATGGAAAGCTCAACTTGGCGTTAAAGATCTTCAAAGACGAGTATCCAAAAAGATTTCTGCATCAATTGATAAGCAGCCAGCTCGATATGGACAGACTCGACTATTTACGACGAGACAGTTTTTTCACAGGTGTCACCGAAGGTAATATCGGTAGCGCAAGAATAATCAAGATGCTGGATGTCAAAGATGACAAATTGGTTGTAGAATCGAAAGGTATTTATTCTATTGAGAATTATCTCACATCACGTCGTTTGATGTACTGGCAGGTATATCTACATAAGACAGCTGTTGCATGTGAAAAAGTACTCATAAACACTCTTCTTCGTGCAAAATATCTGGTTGAAACAGGTAAAGAAATATTTGCACCTCCGGCATTGAAATATTTTTTATACAACGATGTCAATGAAACGAAGTTTCATCATGATGAGAATGCTTTAAGATATTACACAGAACTGGACGATAGCGATATATGGAGCGCTCTCAAAGTATGGCGCCACAACAACGATATAATTTTATCAACTCTGGCAAGCGATATGCTGGACAGACGTATTTTCAAAGTCGAAATCCACGACGAACCTATCGAGGACGACTATCTTGAAACATTAAGACATACGATCGCAGACAACTTAGGAATTTCCATCAACGATACGAAATTCATGATTGATGTCAGTACAATACAGAAAGATATGTACACTATTGATGAGGACAGCATCACTATTCTTTACAAAGATGGTACAACTAAAGATATTTCTGAGGCGTCAGAACTACTTAATGTGTCGTTATTGTCTAAAAAAATAAGAAAATATTATCTGTGTTATCAGAGAATATGAAATAAAATCATTACTTTTGCAGATTATTACAACAAACAATTAAATATGGAATTTACAGCTAAACAGATTGCCGAATTCATTCAAGGCCGTGTGGAAGGTGATCCAGATATATCAGTTCATACGTTCGCAAAAATTGAAGAAGGACAATCAGGGGCAATCTCTTTTCTTTCAAACCCAAAATACACACATTATATATACAGTACGAAATCATCCATTGTTTTGGTTAATGAAGACGTTGAGTTAGAAAATCCCGTAACAGCAACACTTATCAGGGTAAAAAATGCATACGAATGTGTTGCAAAACTTCTTCAGCTGTATGAATCAGGCAAGCCAAAGAAGAAAGGAATAGAAAACGATGCACACATCAGCAAGAGTTCAAAGATTGGTGAAGATTGTTATATCGGAAGTTTTGCATATATCGGTGAAAATGTAGAAATTGGCAACGGATGTCAAATCTACCCCAACACAGTTATTTATGACGGAACAAAGATAGGAAACAACTGTATAATTTATCCAAACGTGACTGTTTACCACGATTGTCGTATCGGTAATAATATTACAATTCATGCAGGATCCGTAATAGGTGCAGACGGTTTCGGATTTGCTCCCTCAACAGATGGTTATGACAAGATTCCACAAATAGGTATCGTTATCATTGAAGACAACGTAGAGATCGGAGCAAACACATGTATCGACCGTTCTACTATGGGAGCAACGATAATTCATGAGGGAGTTAAATTAGACAACCTTATTCAAATAGCACACAACGTAGAAGTTGGTTCTAAAACTGTAATGGCGGCACAATGTGGTGTTGCTGGTAGTACAAAAATCGGTGAATGGTGTATGTTCGGAGGTCAAGTAGGAACAGCAGGCCATATCACAATAGGCGACCACGCATTCTTCGGTGCACAGTCAGGTATTCCTGGTAATGTGAAAGGAAATACGACTCTAATTGGTTCACCTGCAATAGATCCCAGAAATTTCGCGAAATCATCTATTTTATATCGCAAGTTGCCAGACATTTATAAGCAGTTGATTGATTTACAGAAAGAGGTTGAGGAACTAAAAAAACAGAAATAAAAAAATAAGAAAAAGATACGTAATATGTTGAAACAGAAGACACTGAAAGGTAGTTTTTCCCTTTACGGAAAAGGCCTGCATACAGGATTGAGTCTGACGGTTACTTTCAACCCAGCTCCCGAAAATTATGGTTACAAGATACAGCGCATTGATGTGGAAGGACAACCTTTAATCGATGCTATAGCAGAAAATGTTATTAATACTGAACGTGGAACAGTACTGGCTAACAGTAATGTAAAATGTTCTACCGTAGAACATGGGTTGGCTGCATTGTACGCTCTTGGAATTGATAACTGCCTAATACAAGTAAATGGACCAGAATTTCCTATTCTCGACGGCAGTGCAGAGATGTATGTCGAAAGCATACAGAAAGTTGGCATTGAAGAACAGAATGCAGTTAAGGACTTCTACATAATAAAGAAGAAAATTGAAATTAAGGATGAGGAAACAGGCTCTTGCATAACAATATTACCTGATGACCAGTTTAGCATCACCACAATGGTTTCTTTCAACTCAAAATTTATCAATAGTCAATTTGCCACCCTCGACAACTCTGAAGATTTTGCTAAGGAAATCGCTCCTGCTCGAACATTTGTATTTGTCCGTGACATAGTACCTTTGCTCCAGGCAAACCTAATCAAAGGAGGCGACCTTGACAATGCCATTGTCATCTATGAATTGCAGACAACACAGGAAAAGCTTGATCAACTTGCTGATTTGATCAATGTTCCTCACATGGATGCCACAAAGTTAGGTTACATTCAGCACAAACCTCTCGTTTGGGAGAATGAGTGCACACGCCATAAACTGCTTGACATCATCGGTGACATGGCACTTATAGGCAAACCTATCAAAGGACGTATTATTGCAACTCGTCCAGGACATACCATCAATAATAAATTTGCCCGTCAAATGCGCCGCGAAATACGTGCGCATGAAATACAAGCACCTGTCTACGACTGCAACGAACCGCCGGTAATGGATGTTAACCGCATTAGAGAGTTGCTTCCACACCGTTACCCAATGCAACTGGTTGACAAAGTAATAACATTAGGGCCAAACAGTATTGTCGCTATAAAAAACATAACAAGCAACGAACCTTTCTTCACAGGTCATTTTCCACAAGAGCCAGTTATGCCGGGAGTGCTTCAGGTAGAAGCTATGGCACAGGCAGGAGGACTTTTAGTACTCAATTCACTAGATGAACCAGAGCGTTACTCTACCTATTTTATGAAGATTGACGGTGTGAAATTCCGTCAGAAGGTTGTACCTGGAGACACTCTAATATTTAAAGTAGAGTTATTAGCCCCTGTTCGCCATGGAGTATCATCAATGAAAGGTTATGCTTTCGTAGGTGAAAAGATTGTCAGTGAAGCCACATTCACGGCACAGATTGTAAAAAACAAATAATTAAGATATGAGTGAAATCAGTCCATTAGCCTATATTCACCCCGAAGCTAAAATCGGTGAGAATTGTAAGATAGGCCCATTCTGTTTTATCGATAAAAATGTTATTATCGGGGACAACAACGAGCTAAAGAACAATGTCACAATTAATTATGGAGCGCGAATAGGTAACGGAAATGTATTTTTTCCAGGGACAAGTATTAGCACCATCCCTCAAGACCTTAAGTTTAAAGGAGAAGATACCCTTGCAATTATTGGCGATAACAATAGCATACGTGAGAATGTAACAATTAGTCGCGGTACTATCTCCAAAGGTCAAACTGTGATAGGCAGTAACAACCTGCTTATGGAGAATATGCATGTGGCTCACGACTGTGTCTTGGGTAACGGACTTATCATAGGCAACTCTACAAAATTCGCCGGTGAAGTTACAATCGATGACAATGCTGTCATCAGCGCTGCGGTACTCACCCATCAATTCTGCCATATTGGCGGATATGTAATGATACAGGGTGGGAGCCGTTTCAGCAAAGATATTCCTCCGTATATTATAGCAGGAAAAGTTCCTACATGTTATTGCGGAATCAATCTAGTTGGACTTCGTCGCCGCGGATTCAGCAATGAACTGATTGATACCATTCATCAAGCTTATAGAATAATATATTCAAATGGACTCATCGAAGATGGCATCAAACAAGTAAGGGAAAAACTTCCTGCATGTAAGGAAATTGACTATATCATAGACTTTATCCAATCGTCAAAACGAGGAATCATACGTTAAATATCGCGTTTTAGTCAGATGAAGACTCTCGTGATAATACTAGGTCCAACGGGCGTTGGAAAAACGGAATTATGCATAAGCATAGCCGAGCACTTTAACATCCCCATTATAAATGCGGACTCTAGACAGATATTTAGCGAGATATCCATTGGGACAGCTACTCCAACAGAAGAACAGCAAAAACGCAGAAAACACTATTTTGTAGGAACACATCACCTGACAGATTACTACAGCGCCGCTCAGTTTGAGGAGGACGTCATTAATCTGTCAGGTGAATTGTTTAATACAGCAGACATTGCTCTAATGAGTGGTGGAAGCATGATGTATATAGATGCCGTTTGCAATGGCATTGATGACATTCCGACTGTGAATGAAGAAACAAGAGAGTTGCTTCGTCAACGGTATACAGACCAAGGATTGGATAAATTATGCGAAGAACTGCGCATTCTTGACCCCGAATATTACGCTATTGTCGACAGATGCAATCCCAAACGTGTTGTTCACGCTCTCGAAATCTGTTATATGACAGGAAAAACTTATACTTCCTTTCGAAGAAATGAAAAGAAACGACGACCCTTCAACATCATAAAGATAGGCATTACCCGTCCCCGAGAGGAACTTTACAACAGAATAAATATCCGAGTGGAAGAAATGATAAAAAACGGATTGGAAGAAGAGGCAAGAAAAGTATTTCCACTATGCCATCTGAATGCCTTAAACACAGTTGGGTATAAAGAATTATTCGAACACTTCAGAGGTAATCTTACACTGGAAGAATCTATCGAACGAATAAAGTGTGATACACGAAGATACTGTAGAAAACAACTTACGTGGTTCAGAAAAGATAACAGCATTAAGTGGTTCGATCCCAATGAAATAGAAGAAATCATAAAATTTATCACAGAATTGATATAAATATATCTATTTTTCGTACTTTTGCATACTAGAACAGATACATAATAAGATATGAGTAATAACTCCTATAAAAACAAAAAGTCGAGCGTAGGATACTTCGCAAGTCTTTGGTGGCACAAGGTTCACAACTTTGGTCATTGGTACAAAGGACTGTATAAAGGCAGAGTTTGGTACACAAAATCCCTCATCGCGTTTGTGTCATTAATTGTGTTTTTCATCGTCTTCCTTGCCGCTGTGGATGTCAACTTTCTCTGGTTGTTCGGAAAGTCACCTGGCATGGAAGCTATAGCTCACCCGACAAACAACGAAGCTTCAGAAATATACAGTGCCGATGGTGTTCTGATTGGAAAATATTTCAATCAGAATCGCACACCGGTAAAATATGAAGAGATAAACCCTGTATTTTGGGATGCACTCATCAATACAGAAGATGAACGATTCTATCATCATTTCGGTATTGATTTCCAAGGATTGTTCTCTGCAGCTAAAGACATGATCCTTCATCATCATGCACGAGGAGCATCTACAATTACGCAACAGTTGGTAAAAAACATGTTCAGAGTACGTACCCAGTACTCGACAGGACTTATGGGATACATCCCCGGTCTCAAGATTATCATCATGAAGAGTAAAGAGTGGATTACTGCAGTTAAGGTTGAGATGTTCTTTAATAAAAAGGAAATTCTGACAATGTATGCCAACACTGTCGACTTTGGTTCCAACGCGTTCGGTATTAAAACCGCTGCAAAGACATATTTCAACACGACGCCTAGAGACATGACCGTAGAACAGGCTGCCATACTCGTAGGTATGCTAAAAGCAACCACTTACTACAATCCGCTCATCAATCCAAAGAACAGCCTTAACCGCCGCAATGTTGTACTTGAGAATATGGTTTCCCACAACAAAATGACAAAAATAGAGTTCGATTCAATCAGTCAGATTCCTATCAAACTTAACTATAGCGTCGAAAGCAACTATGACGGACAAGCGAAGTATTTCCGTGAAGCTGTGTCCAACAACATGAAAGACTGGTGTAAAGAAAATGGATACGACCTGTACACTGATGGTCTGAAGATATATACAACCATTGATACCAAAATGCAGAAGTATGCCGAAGATGCGGCTAACAAGCAGATGCGTATCGTGCAAAGGAACTTTAAGAACCACTGGGGAAAAGAAGACCCATGGCAGGATGAAAGCCATCATGTCATTCCTGACTTCATACAAGGCATTGCCAAAAAGACTGCTGCCTATAAGCTGCTGGTTCAGCAATACCCCAATAATCCGGACTCTGTCAATTACTTCCTCAACAAACCTCATAAGGTCAAGGTGTTCGATTATGACAAAGGTATTGTTGAAAAAGAAATGAGTACAATGGACTCCATCCGTTATATGGAGCATTTCATGCACTGCGGATTTGTTGCTATGGAACCACAGACAGGATACGTTAAGGCATGGGTGGGCGACATCAATTTCGACTCATGGAAATATGATAAAGTGACGAGTATGCGTCAACCAGGATCCACATTCAAACTTTTTGTTTATACAGAAGCAATGAATCAAGGTCTGACTCCATGTGACAAACGTCGTGACCAGTTCGTCAGCATGAAAGTGTTTGACAAGCAAAAACAACAGGACGTGATGTGGACACCTACAAATGCCAACGGATACTTCTCCGGGGATTCAATGCCTTTAAAGAGTGCCTTTGCACAGAGTGTGAATTCCATTGCCGTCCGTCTGGGACAGGAAGTAGGTATCAGCAATATCATAAAAACAGCTCATGACATGGGTATAGCAAGTCCATTGGATGAAACCCCATCATTAGCATTGGGTTCGTCGGATGTCAACCTGCTTGAATTAGTCAACGCATATAGCACGGTTGTAAACAATGGTAAATTCCATCAACCTGTTTTGGTTACAAGAATTGAAGACAAAGACGGAAAGGTAATTTACGAAGCTCCTACCGAGCAGAAACAGGTTATTCCAAGCAGGAGTGCATTCCTCATGCAGCAGATGCTTCAGGGCGGTATGCGTGAACCGGGTGGAACATCAATGCCTCTGTGGAGTTACATTTCGCCTTACTCACGTGACACTGAATTCGGAGGAAAGACCGGAACATCAAACAATCACTCTGACGCATGGTTTGTAGGTATAAGCCCCAACCTCGTAGGAGGAGCATGGGTAGGCGGTGAATACCGTTGTATTCACTTCCGAACAGGAGCTTTAGGGCAAGGTAGTAGAACAGCACTTCCTATATTCGGATACTTCATAGCGAAAGTACTAGCCGATCCTGCATTCAAACGCTATCACGGAAAGTTTGCAAAACCCACAGATGACATAGCTTCCAATGCCTACAACTGTATGGGCGTTATACATCAGCGTCAAGAAGTGGAGGCTAACGATAGCACTGATGAGTTTGAAGAGGTACAAGGCGAAGGAGGCGTAGAAGGTGAAGGGACAACACCTTCCGAAGGAGAACAGCAACCCACGGCACCCACTCAGCCTTCAACAGCAGAACCAGCAAAAGAAGCCGTTCCAAAGAAAGAAGCTACTCCTAAGAAAAAGAAGAAAAAGGAGCAGACCGTATCCTTCGAAGAAGGTTTAAATGACTGAAAATTCTGAAATAGAAATATCAAACCCAGAGTTTCAGAAAGCTCTGCAGTTGATTACATATACCCGTCATTCGCTTTTTCTAACAGGAAAAGCGGGGACGGGTAAATCAACGTTCCTACGCTACATCTGTTCGACCACAAAAAAAAAATTTGTTGTACTGGCTCCAACAGGTATTGCAGCCATCAATGCCGGTGGATCAACACTGCACAGCTTTTTCAAACTCCCCTTTCATCCGCTACTTCCTGACGACAGTCAATATAATGTCAGAAACATCAAGAACACTTTAAAGTATAACGGAACAACTCGCAAATTACTCCGAGAGGTGGAACTTATCATCATTGACGAGATAAGTATGGTAAGAGCTGATATTATTGATTTTATAGATAAGGTGCTTCGGATCTACTCGCGCAACATGCGTGAACCGTTTGGCGGAAAACAACTTCTCCTCGTCGGCGATATTTATCAGCTGGAACCGGTTATTAAGGAGGAAGATCGACGATTACTCAGCCCTTACTACCCTTCTTTGTTTTTCTTTAATGCCAAAGTATTCAACCAGATGCAACTGGTTAGCATCGAACTGCGCAAAGTATATCGTCAGAAAGACCCGCAGTTTATTACAATTTTGGACAGAATACGCAACAATACAATCGGAGAACAGGAACTGCGACAACTCAACAGCCGTGTAGGTGCATCACTCGGAACCGAAATGACAATAACCCTTGCCACACGTCGGGATAATGTGGACTATATCAATGAACGCCAACTAAAATCATTACCGGGCGAGCCGACAACCGTCAGAGGTGAAATTCGTGGTGATTTTCCGGAGAGTTCATTACCTACGCCCATGGAACTTGAAATAAAAGTGGGAGCACAGGTTATCTTTATCAAAAACGATATGGATAAACGTTGGGTCAATGGTACACTTGGAGTGATTGAAGCTCTGGATGAAGAAGAGAGTAAGCTGTATGTCATAACTGAAGATGGAAAGGAATACGAGGTGGAACGAGAATCGTGGCGCAACGTAAGATACTCATTCAATGATAAAGAAAAGAAAATTGAAGAAGAAGAACTTGGCGTATATGTGCAATACCCAATCAGACTTGCATGGGCAATAACCATACATAAAAGTCAGGGATTGACATTCAGGAAAGTGGCCATCGACTTCACCGGCGGAGTATTTGCCGGAGGTCAGGCTTATGTGGCATTAAGCCGCTGCATGTCACTTGAGGGCATCAGTCTGGCACAGCCCATCCGACGTGACGATATCTTCGTACGCAATGAGATTGTTCGCTTCGCCCAGAATTATAATAACACTACGGTTATTAACCGTGTCATGGCCGAGTCACAGGCTGATCACGATTATCATGAGGCAGCAAAAACCTTCGATGAAGGCGACTTCAACCAATTCCTTGATTATTTCTTCAAGGCCATTCACGGGCGTTATGATATTGAAAAGCCCTCAGCCCGTCGTCTTATCCGTCGGAAACTGAACACCATCAACACGCTTAAAAAAGAAATTGCCGACCTAAAGAAAGAACAGAAAAAGAAAGAGAATTTTCTAAAACGTCTTGCCGTAGAATATACTGTTCTAGGAAACGAATGCGTTGCGATGAACGAACCGGCAGCGGCCATTGCAAACTACAAGAAAGCTCTTGAACTCTATCCAACAGAGGAAATCAAGAAACGTGTTAAGGAGTTGGAAAGGAAGTTGGCAAGGTAAAGCCAGAAAAAGTTAACTTTTTAAGCAAACAACACACCACACCCTCTAAGAATTTGATTTTATGCAGGTTATACCCTGTGCGATTAATGTGCGATTATGTTTTGAAATCGCACATCTGAATAAGATCCTCTATCGTTCTGAGAGATGGCAGATTGTACAATGAAAGGATAGATGTGGGTTCATTTTTCGGACCGATTAATCAAAAAAATCGGATTGATTTACTCGATAAATCGGATTGATTTACTCGATAAATCGGGTTGATTTATTTTACAAATTGGCTTGATTTGTAAGCATATAATACCATTATTAAGTTCTGGCATGATACAGAAATCATAAATAATGCTTTTATATCTTTGAAAAAAAGCAAAAAACAGGCCTTAGACCCTATAAAACAACACATAATCGCACATATAATCGCACATGCTTGAAGTCCTTTATTTATAAGCATTTTGGCTAAAAATGTGCGATGTGTGATTAGAAAACACGAAATTCTACATGGAGATTTTTATTTAAAAACCTATGTAAATTTATTTCTTAGAATAACACCGACGGTTTCATCAGATACTCGCCGATACTCGAAGGCTACACTGCCGACCCAAAGTCTTTGCCCCATATGATAGGTAACATCGTTGCGTAGAATCCGTTGGAAGTGGCCCCGACGACAAGACTACATGGAATTATTATAATCTGATATATTGCTGTCCGGCAAAAGAAAAAATCTCTATATGAAAAATATCATATAGAGATTTATTTTGTACTTGATAAATCTTATTTACTTACTTTCTCCAGACGCTTCATAAGCAACATCATGAAAAGGAAAGACAGCAGACAGAGAGTAATAAGCACTCCCCAAACTACATATAAAGGCAGGCGCCCCCAAAGGATACCTGTAACACCAACCAACTGATTACCTATGGCAGTAGCAACAAACCATCCACCCATCATCGTTCCCTTATATTTAGGAGGTGCCACCTTGCTTACAAAACTAATTCCAATAGGACTGAGCAACAGTTCTCCGAATGTCAATATTAAATATGTAGATATTAACCAATTAGGTGATACCAGCGAGAACAGAGCTCCCTGTTTAACACTGTCGGGCGAAGGTAAAGAGAATGAGCCTACAGCCATGATTAAATATGCTATAGCTGCAACAAGCATACCACAAGCAATCTTGCGCGGTGCTGAAGGTTCCTTACCTTTACTGGCAAGAAAGGCAAAGATTGCAAGAGAAACAGGAGTCAAAGCAACAACAAATGACGGGTTGAAATGCTGGAAGATTTGCGGTAGTATGGCCACCGACTGCGGCATAGCATTCATATTATACAAGATGTAGGCAAGTGGAAGCAATATTAGTGCAGTAGCCACTCCCTTACCGCGTCCGCTCTTATTCTGGAATATTCCAAAGAAGCCATAAACCATCAAAATTCCTGCAACAAGGTTGGTAACATCAAAACCGAATCTGTTGATTCCTGTGACATTATGGGCAGTATAGTCGCGTGCAAAGAAAGTGAGTGTTAGCCCATTTTGCTGGAAACTCATCCAAAAGAAAATAACCACAAAAAACACAAGGAATAATGCTGTAAGTCTTTGTCTTGTCTCCTCAGGGGAAATCACTTCTTCTTTCGATCCAGTCACCTTCTCTTTAGTTTTACTGTTATAATCAGCATCCTTAAATGTACTGCGGAAACAAAAATAAATAAGCATTGAAATAATCAGCGACACACATGCGACACTAAAACCTATGTTATAAGAAAGAGACAATGTGTCAATATACTTTGTACAGAATTCCGCTATTGGAAGATGAATTCCCGTCTGTGCAACCATACACTGTTGGAGCAACGTATGAGCTGATTGTGTCATCTGTACTCCCGTAGTCGGGTCAAGCGAGTCAAGATATTGATGTGCAAGTTGTGGAATACGGGCATCATAAATAAGACCTGCATCACCCATAATCCAATTAGTAACCTTTACAGCAGCCGTCGGAGCAAAAAGAGCACCGACATTGATTGCCATGTAAAAAATGGAGAAGCCGCTATCGCGCTTCGAAGAGTACTGAGGTTTGTCATACAGGTTACCTACAAGTACCTGCAGATTTCCTTTGAACATACCGGTTCCGCAAGATATGAAAAATAATGCTACCGACATGCTGATGATGCCTACAGTTCCTGCAAACGGGACAGCCAGTAAAGCATAACCGGCAAACATGACCACGATACCACCAGTAATAAGTTTACCGTAACCCCACCTATCAGCAGCCATACCTCCAAAGAGTGGAGCAAGATAAGCAAACATCAGAAACGTACTGTAAAAAGCACCAGTAGTACCTTCTGTAAAACCGAATTTGGCTTGCAGAAAGAGTGAGAAGATAGCGAGCATGGTATAATACCCGAAACGCTCACCGGTGTTGGCTAAAGCCAAAGCATAAAGACCCTTAGGTTGTCCTTCAAACATAATTGTTATTATTTTTTAGTTTTACGTATATCATACAGATAAGTCAGCTTAATAACTATATTACTATTATTAGATCGTCCGAAATAGTCGCGTTTAGAATTTCCATAAATATCACCAAGTCCATAATAGTAGCGTCCCTCAAGTATGAAATGACCTAATTTAGGATGGGAATACTCGACACCCACTCCACCGGCAATTCCATAATCGAATTTATTCTCTACATTCATCGTATCTTGCGCGACAACGGGACTGGTACGTGATGAAGAATTATAATTATTCATCGTGAAATTTTCCATTTTACTACTCTCGCTGATAAGATAACCTAGCTGAGGTCCAGCTTGAAAGAAAAATTGGAAACCTTTAGTTTCTCTTCCCCACCCCATTCTTGCGAATATAGGCACCTGTATATAATTTAAGGTACGCGCGTATTTTTCCTCCTTTTTGGTGACTGTATTTATCACCGGGTTATTGTTTGCATCCCATATCTTTTCTTTCCAACCGGATTTGACATAGTTGAGTTCCATCTGTATTGAACAGATACTCTTAAAATATTTTTCGCATACATAACGCAAAGTGACTCCTCCTGTATATCCAGGCTGTTTGGACTGAGGGACTGTGGGGGTAAATCCCACATTACTCATCACATATCCGCCACTGACTCCGATGCTCAAATCGCTACGATGTTCGCCAATCTGTGCCGAAGTTGTAAGAGACATCACGAACAACACCCCCAGAATTATCTTTCGTATCATTAATAATTAATTATTTCAATATTGTGATTATAACTATAATGAACAAACATCATACTATGGTTGATGAATCCGCCTCCGCCGGCCCTTTCAAATCGGAGAGGAGTCTGCATCGGGGTATAACCTACATTTCCCCGGGCACCAGTGAAACTCTTGCCATACATATTCAGTCCTTTTAGAAAATAATACGCGTGGTCGAATCCTGTCATAGCAAACCGCTGAGATGTATTTATCATCTCGGAGTTAAACCATCTTCGATATTTCTTGATAAAGAATGCTGACCTCGGCACATTATGATCACAATAGGATGTTGTCGGTACATAAGTGTCCATCTTGTAAAAATCTTCCTTCAACTGGTTGGCATAGGCTAACCAATCTTGATAACCGAAGACACTGAACACTACACCGGGGTAAGTGGTAGAAAGAGACCTCAACTTAGCAATTGCAGTCTTCAGAGAAGACAGACTTGCGCTATTAAGAATCACGACGTTTGGTTTATTTCGGCTGAAAGCCTTTGAGAACATCTCCTCAGAAGAATTTACATTTGTGATATTGTATTCCACTTTCTTCGTTTCAAGCTGTCTCCTCAGTTCTGACGTAAATGTTCCTTTTGTACTGGATGTATCATTACAATCGATAAAAACAGGATGTGAAGCAACAAAACGATTCATGAAATTGCCGACTAGCTCAAGATTCATATTATTTTCGGGCTGATAAACCTGAAAGATATTATTATTAGCATAAACCTCAGTACTGCTTATCGAGAAAGGAATAAAAAGTTTAATATCACTAGCTTTTACGAAATTTGACAAATCATGTACCTGGGAGGAATACAATGGGCCAAAAATTACATCGCAGTTCTTGAGAGACTCATTAAGTAGGAAGATACGAATATCATCGTTATCCGTCACATTCCATGTGTTGACATCCACAGATATGCCTTCGCTTTTCAAACTATCGCATGCCATAAGCAAGCCGCGATAATAGTCGACCATACGGCGTCCGTCGCCATTGATATCATGAATAGGCAGAAGCACGCCCACTTTGATTGCACGTCCCTTGATATCGTTTTTGACTGTGACAGGAGAATCCACATGCTTTGGCACAAATAGAAATGTACCTTTCTTTAATTCATATCCAGACTGAGTCATCTCTGGATTAGCATTGATTAACTCCTGTTCAGTGATACCATACTGATGTGCAATCCCATAGACGGTCTCATGCCTTTTAACCTTATGCATCTCCGGCTGAGTTTGAGCCGACAAAACATAAGAAATCATGGCAATAAACACCAATAATATGTATTTAAATTTCATTTCTATTCAATTTTGCGAAGCAAAGATACAAATAAAAACTGATAATATGACAATGATATTATCGATTTATGAATAAAATGAGTAATTTTGCAGTATGAAAGAAGTCAAAAACACATTAATGAGTACTTTGGGTATAGAAATAATCAAGTCAGACACCGCGGAGATTATTGCAAATATGCCTGTCAATGACAGAACTTGCCAGATATATGGAATGCTTCATGGTGGGGCTTCGATAGCTCTGGCTGAGAGCGTGGCCGGATATGGAGACTTTCTTCGTATTGACAAATCACAAATGGCTGTCGGCATCAGTGTGACAGCCAGTCATGTGAATCCGGCAAAGATTGGTGATACCGTCACTGCCACGGGCACAATTATTTCTGAGCATAAGTCGGTACATGTGTGGAATATAGATATACGAAACAGTTCAGGAACACTCATATCCACAGTAAGAGTAACTAACCATATATCTTATAAGAAAGTATGATTAACAGATGTGCTGGTTTCGCAGCTTACCGACTACCCGGAGAATCATCTCCCCACCTCATCATTCAGAACGGCGGTAATATCGCTACTGACGAAATGTGGTGTCAGTCGCGGCAGAAGGGGTTTGTCATGATGCCATTCATTGATAATGAAACGAAACCATCTGTATTTATAAGGGAAGATATTGCAATATCTGACAAACAAGAGATTCTCAATACAATAAACAACTTCGACCTCGACTTAGACAGAAAGCATTATAGTCGTTCAGATAAGTATCACCAAGCATTCTCAAAGTTTATCACTCCACTTGCCGACGGCACGATGCAGAAACTCGTACTGTCATGCAGCAAGCAGTTTCTATCATCATCATCACCTGCAGAACTCTTCGAAAAGGCATGTGACAAATATCCCCGCATGATGGTGTATTTAAGTTACACGCCCCAGACAGGCTTATGGATCGGATGCACCCCGGAAATTATTCTCGAAGAATTTGGGGATATCTATCATACCATAGCATTGGCCGGTACCCAAAAACTTGTCGACGACATGCTCACACATCGCTGGGACGAGAAAAACATCCGTGAACAGAAGATTGTTTCCGACTATATCGGTAGAACAATTACAAACTTCACCCAAACATTTAATGTCAGTGCTCCTTTTACCCACCGTGCGGGCCATATTGCTCATCTGCGCACAGACTTCTATTTCCAAATTATACCCGAATATGATATTCTAACAGTATTAAAAGCTCTCCACCCCACTCCTGCAATATGTGGCCTTCCCAAAGATAAAGCTTTCAGATTTATCAACGAGAATGAGGGGTACGACCGACGCTACTATGCAGGAATAGTAGGTTCCGTGGACTGCAACGAGATGCATCTTTATGTAAACCTGCGTTGTGCCGAGATATTCAGTAACTGCCTCTATCTTTATGTAGGCAGCGGGCTACTGCCCGAATCGGAAGAAAAAATAGAATATCAGGAGATAATCGAAAAAATGAAAACGATAAAATCCATATTATAAAGATGTATTCAACAAAGACAAATGTTCAGCAACTTATTTCTTACTTCAAAGAATGTAGTATCGAAAATATCGTAGTCTGCCCTGGATCACGTAATGCACCTATCGTTCAGTCTTTTGCAGCAGATGATACTTTCAATTGTCATTCGGTAGTTGACGAACGCAGCGCAGGTTTCTATGCGATAGGTCTGTTCCATGCTACGGGTAAAATTGTCGCAATTTGTTGCACCTCGGGATCGGCTCTACTAAATCTAACACCGGCAGTAGCAGAGGCCTTTTATCAGAAAATACCAATCATCATCATATCAGCCGACCGTCCGCAACGATGGATAGGACAGATGGACGGCCAGACGATACCACAACAGGGGGTTTTTAACGGATTAGTAAAAAAAGATGTACAGCTTGTTGAAACAGACGATGAAGAATCACGATGGTATAACAATCGTCTAATCAATGAAGCTATTTTTGAAGCCACCCACCACAGGATGGGTCCTGTACACATTAACGTACCTATTTCCGAACCTATGTTCGACTTCTCTACCGATAATTTACCGAGAGAGAGAGTGATATCCCATAACATCAATTTCCCTCTGATGACCGACGAGAAAGAGCTATGGATGAAATATAATAAGGTGCTTGTGATTTGTGGCCAGCAAAGCCCTGTCACTCCGACATTCAACCTTGATGTTCTTTCAGCCAAGGGGTGTGTAATATTCATTGAACTTCTGGCAAACTATGGTCAAGAGAACCATACCATCACTAATTTCGATTCTGTTCTATCCACATTCAGTGACAAAGAATGCCCCGAAGAACTGATTCCCGACTTGGTCATAACAATCGGCGGTCATATCGTGTCGAAACGTCTGAAGAATTTCCTACGTTTACACCATGTAGATCACTGGCTTATTAACGAAGACGGCAACATCACCGACACTTTTATGAGTGTCACAAAGGTAATTGAAGGTGAAGATACAACTTGTATAAGAAATTTTTCCACATTTCCGAAGAAGAAGAATGATTTCTATCATGCGTGGAAAAAGATATCAGACACAGTGAAGAAGAAGAGTAATGAATACTTCAAGACGATAACAACAGACCTTTCGGCAATGAACATGGTACAACATACCATGAAGAGAATTAATGATATGGTATCCCTGCATCTCGGCAATAGCATGTCAGTCCGCTTAGCTCAACTATGTCAGCCAACAATATTTACACCCACCTTGTGCAACCGTGGTGTTAATGGTATCGAAGGCACACTTTCATCAGCCATCGGATACTCGGAGGAAACCGGAGAAATAGGATTAGTGATCATTGGCGACCTCAGTTTCTTTTATGATATGAACGTGCTTAGACATGCCCGCAATATGGCCAACCTACGCATTCTGCTACTCAACAATGGAGGCGGAGGTATTTTTCACACGATCAAAGGACTTAGCGAAGCTTCTGCCCTTGACGAATATGTGGCAGCAGGTCACTATACCAACGCAGAAGGATGGGCTAAAGAACTCGGATTTGACTATCTGAAGGTTATTAATGTAAGTCAAATTAAAACTGCTATGGATATGCTTTTCAACGATGATACTGAACATCCGGTACTCATTGAGGCCATCACAGACAGTACATTTGACAAACATATTTTTAACAATTATTATAAATACATACAACTATGACAAGAGAATGGACAACAATTAAAGAATACGAAGAGATTCTTTTCGATTTTTTCGAGGGAATAGCAAAGATAACAATTAACAGACCACGCTACCGAAATGCCTTCACCCCTGAGACGACAGCAGAGATGGGTGACGCAATGCGCATCTGCCGCGAAGATCCAAAGATACGTGTCGTTGTAATCACCGGGGCCGGAGACAAAGCTTTCTGCAGCGGCGGCGACATGCATGTAAAAGGTCGTGGCGGCTATGTCGGCAAGGATGGTGTACCCCGTCTCAGCGTGCTCGATGTTCAGAAGCAGATACGCAGCATGCCTAAACCGGTCATTGCAATGGTGAACGGCTATGCTATCGGCGGAGGCCATGTGCTCCATGTTGTATGCGACCTCTCTATCGCGTCAGACAACGCCATATTCGGTCAGACCGGACCCAAAGTAGGCAGTTTCGATGCAGGTTTCGGTTCATCATATCTAGCACGCTGTGTGGGGCAGAAGAAGGCTCGAGAGATATGGTTTCTTTGTCGTCAGTATTCCGCTCAAGAGGCTCTTGAGATGGGACTGGTAAACAAAGTTGTGCCCTTCGACAAACTAGAAGAAGAAGTGGTGGATTGGGCAAAGACGATGATGCAACATTCGCCGCTAGCACTTCGAATGATTAAGGCAGGCCTCAATGCCGAGTTAGATGGGCAGGCAGGTATTCAGGAACTGGCCGGGAATGCCACAATGCTCTATTATATGACCGACGAAGCACAAGAGGGCGGCCATGCATTCCTCGAGAAACGTGATCCAGACTTCGAAAAATATCCTATACTACCATGATCAAATTTGAGATAACACCCCATACACTCCACTTTCGTCAACCTGCAGGAACGTCACGCGGGGTTTACACCAAACATAATGTATGGTATATTCATGTCACCGACGGTATATCTGACGGCTACGGTGAGTGTGCCCCTCTGGAAAAACTCAGCTGCGATGATATGCCTGCACCGGCTTATGAAAAGAAATTGAAAGAGATGTGCGATAAGTGTGCAACCACGGGCAAAATTCCCTACGACGACCTGATTAATTATCCTTCAATGCTCTTTGGCATAGAGTGTGCCATGAAGCAATATCACAATGGATCCCATTGCCTTTGGAATACATCTTTCAGTCGTGGGGAGTCAGGCATTCCTATTAACGGGCTTATCTGGATGGGAACAAAGGAACAGATGCTTGAACAGATTAAAATAAAGATGGAATCCGGATTCAGATGCATCAAAATCAAAATCGGTGCTATTGATTTTAATGATGAACTTGATCTTATAAAACATATCCGGCAGACATATTCATCAAAGGAAATAGAACTCCGCGTTGATGCAAACGGCGGATTTACGTTTGAAGACGCTCCACGGAAAATTGAACAATTATCACGTCTCGATCTCCACTCTATCGAGCAACCGATACCCGCTGGCGAATGGTTTCACATGGCAAAACTTTGTGCCAACACACCTCTACCTATAGCCTTAGATGAAGAACTTATCGGTAATAACACCCCTGCTCGTCGCCACGCTCTCATAAGCACGATACATCCACAATATATCGTTATCAAGCCAACACTGCACGGAGGTATCGCAGGGACACGTGAATGGATACACACAGCCACAGCTCACAAAATAGGTTGGTGGATTACATCCGCACTTGAATCGAACATTGGTCTTAATTGCATCGCACAATTGTGTGCAACGCTGAATCCAACTATTCCTCAGGGGCTAGGCACCGGCCAACTTTTCACAGATAATATATCCTCGCCATTGGAAATACGAAAGGACTGCTTATGGTATGGCGAAAAAAAATGGGGAAATATAGAATAAGATAATGAATATAAATTCTCAATTATCCTCGTTTCTCACAGAATGGAACAGTGACACTCTCACCGTATCTGTATGTACTTCAGGTTCCACGGGAATCCCCAAAGTAATACAGGTAGAGAAGTCCCGGATGATTGAAAGCGCCAAATCCACATGCAGTTTTCTGAACCTAAAACAAGGCGACACCGCACTCCTATGCATGCCCCTGAATTACATTGCGGGCAAGATGATGGTGGTACGCTCAATTGTCGCCGGACTACGCCTTATTACCGCTGAGCCAAGCGGTCATCCGTTGTACGGCATCACTGAACATATCGATTTAGCGGCAATGGTGCCTCTGCAAATTTACAATTCATTGTCTGTTCCATCTGAACTATCAGTCCTCTCAGACATAAACAACACCTTAATCGGTGGCGGCACTATCGACATGCGTATGGAAGAAAAGCTTCAAACAGTCAACGGTCAATTATGGTCCACTTACGGCATGACCGAGACACTATCACATATTGCCCTCCGAGCAGTCAATGGTTCACGCCGTTCTCTGTCGTACACTCCTTTCGATGGAGTATCCATAAGCCTTAGTTCAGATAGTACACTTGTCATTGACGTTCCAAAGATTTCTCCTACCATCCTTACAACAAATGATATCGCGAAATTAAATGAGGACGGAACGTTTACAATTATCGGGCGTAAAGACAACGTCATCTGTAGCGGGGGTATTAAAATTCAGATAGAAGAAGTGGAATCGGTCTTAGAACAATATATTTCCGTGCCTTTCGCCATTACCTCCATCCGCGATGAGAAATTTGGTGAAGCCGTAATAATGCTTATCGAGTCAAACGGAATCACTGATGATATTTCATTAGCAATCATCCATCTGCCCAAATATTGGCAACCGAAGAAGATTATAACCACGGACAATATCCCGATGACGGCAACAGGTAAAAAGGCACGTGCCGAGATCCGCGCAATGGCAACCGCACAAACTCATAAAACATAATTTTATAATTTGTAATTGAATATTATGCCTAAAGATAAAACAGCATACGTCTGCACCAACTGCGGACAGGAATCAACCAAATGGATAGGAAAATGCCCGTCTTGCGGACAATGGAACACCTTCAAGGAAATAAAGATTGCCGCCGAATCAGGCACTCAGGCAGCACGTAATGCCAATTACAACTCCCTTTCCGGCATTGAGCCTCACCGTCATCATCCACAGAACCTAAAAGATATCTCCTCTGTCGACGAACCGCGTATAGACATGCACGATTCCGAACTCAACAGAGTTCTCGGTGGAGGTCTCGTTCCAGGTTCCATAGTCCTTCTAGGAGGTGAACCTGGTATCGGAAAGAGCACATTGTCACTACAGACTGTTCTCCGTATGCCTGAGCATAAGATTCTCTATGTAAGCGGCGAAGAGAGTGCTCATCAACTAAAAATGCGTGCAGACCGTATTGAACATACCGATAACGACTGCCTTATACTCTGCGAAACATCACTTGAAAACATCTTCACACACATTAAGGATGTGCAACCGGATATCGTTATTATCGACTCCATACAGACCATCAGTACAGAAGATGTGGAAAGTAGCCCCGGCAGCATTACGCAAGTGCGAGAGTGTGCAGCCGCCCTACTCCGCTTTGCAAAGACTAGCGGAATACCTGTTATCCTTATCGGGCACATCAATAAAGAAGGAACTCTGGCTGGTCCAAAGGTTCTGGAACATATAGTAGACACTGTCATACAGTTTGAAGGTGACCAGCATTACATGTACCGCATACTACGAAGTATCAAAAACCGATTTGGAAGCACTTCTGAACTTGGAATCTACGAGATGGGGCAAAACGGACTACGCGAAGTGAGTAATCCCTCAGAACTCCTACTCACAGATGATCATGATGGACTCAGTGGTATCGCAATATCTTCAGCCATCGAAGGTGTACGTCCTTTCCTTGTTGAAACTCAAGCTCTTGTGAGCAGCGCAGCCTACGGAACGCCGCAACGCTCAGCAACAGGTTTCGACCAGCGTCGCCTGAACATGCTTCTTGCTGTTCTCGAGAAACGAGTAGGCTTCAAACTGATGCAAAAAGATGTTTTTATCAATATAGCGGGTGGTCTCCGCGTCACCGATCTTGCTATCGACCTCAGTGTCATCGCCGCAGTCCTGTCCAGCAATGTAGATACAGCCATTGAAAATGGTATATGTATGGCCGGTGAGGTCGGCCTTAGTGGGGAGGTGCGCCCCATCAACCGTATTGAACAACGAATTGCAGAAGCCGAAAAACTCGGTTTCCAGCGTATGATTCTTCCAAAATATAATATGCAAGGATTTAACCATCAAAAATTTAAGATAGAACTGATTCCTGTAAGAAAGGTTGAGGAAGCCTTAAGGGCATTATTTGGATAGCAAAATAATCAAAATCTATAAAATCAAAGTAGGGTGTTTCAATCGTTATACGGTATAGTTATTGAAACATGATAAAAAGAGAGGTATTCAGATTTAGATAACATTTATATTGGGTGAAATAAGATTCATACGAATTAAGCAAGTAACGTAAAAGGCTGCGTCGAGGTGTGATACTTCCAACGCAGCCTATTTTATTTTTCTAGTTTTCGTATTCTGTAGTATCTTCTACGCCTGCTTTCCTAAGTGCTTCCTTACGTTCTACACACGTTCCACACTTGCCGCAATGTCTCTCACCACCTTTATAACAAGACCACGTCTGAGAATAGTCAAGGCCTAGTGTTTTGCCATGTTTAGCAATGTCAGCCTTTGAAATATTGGTGTAAGGGGCAAGAACATGAACGTGGACATAAGTTCCAGCAACAGTTGCTTCGTTCATTGCTTCAATAAATGAAGGAGTACAGTCAGGATAAATGGTATGGTCGCCTGCATGATTAGCGATCATCACATTTGTGAGATTGTGACTTTCTGCTATTCCACATGCTATTGAAAGCATCACGCCGTTTCGGAAGGGTACGACAGTCGACTTCATAGTCTCTGAAGCATAGTGACCTTCGGGAATAGCATCCGCTCCCTCAAGAAGAGAGCTTTTAAAATATTGATGTACAAAACCGAGAGGAATAGTAATATGTGGAATACCAAGTCGATGACAATGAATACTAGCAAAAGGTATCTCACGGAAATTATGATTTGCACCATAATCGAAAGAGATCGCAATAGCTATTCTATCCTTCATTTCATATAGCATAGTAATGCTGTCCATCCCCCCACTTACAATTAATACTGTATCTTTCATTATTTAAAATAATCTGCGGAATGCTATTGGTACTGGGGTTTCAAATTCCATTGGTTCTTTGGTTACTGGATGATAAAAACATAGACGGAAGGCATGTAGACCAAGACGGTGTATTGGATCATCTCCATTGCCGTATTTTGGATCACCGACCACTGGATGACCTATATCCTGAGCATGCACACGTATCTGATTTTTACGCCCTGTCTCCAAGTGAAACTCTACAAGAGATAATTCTGAAGAACGAGCTAACGTGTGATAATGTGTCACCGCATATTTTCCTCCGTTATCTATTGGCGAAGAATATGTGACATAGGCTTTGTTGTCCTTTAGCCAGTTGGAAACAGTACCTTCATCGTTTTCCATCACACCACTTACTATTGCTACATACCTGCGGTCAAATACGATATCATGCCACGCATGCTCCAGAATCTGCTCAGTATCAATATCCTTTGCATATATCATAAGTCCACTGGTCTCACGGTCAAGACGATGCACCACATGAGCGGTACAACGCTTATGACATTTTTTGAAATAATCGTCGAGCACAGACTTTACATTAAGTGAACCGTGGCCGGCTGCCATGGATAAAATACCTATATTCTTCTCAATTACGACGATCCACCTGTCTTCATAGACGATTTTAACGTAGCGGCTCTTTAAATCATTGCTGCGTTTGTTCTTGCTGACAAGTACTGTCATACCAGGCTTTAATGAGAAATCATACTGAGTAACTACCTTACGATCCACCTTGACACCATGACCTGCTAATGTGGCTTTAATTTTATTTCGGCTATCCTTTGGAATGCTTTCAATAAGAAAATCGAGAAGTTCAATTCCCTTATTAACCTTATATACAAAAGAATCGTCGGAAGGCCTTCTTCCGTTGTTAATAATATTATGTTTCATTTAATTGTTATTCGTCGTCTTCACTCGACTTTTTGGTTCCGCCTTTCATTTTCTTCATAGAATCACTTGCATAATCAAATGCAAGGAATGTACGCTTAACTCCAATGCAGGGTGTGAATATTGTTGTATATTTCTTTTTGATAGCAATCTCGCGGGCATCCGAATTCCAATGCGCATTTAACAACTGAGCTGCCTGATTATCAGTGAGATTTCCTTTCTTTATAGCAGCCTTGTACTTGTCTTTTACATTATCATAAACATCCTTTGCCTCCTTCATCTCCTTGAGATAATTCAGAAAAAGAGGTTTAAACTTAGCTTCTGTGGTTTTGTCTAACCTCAGATTTTTAAGAACGTAACCCGATTTTATTTGTTCTTTGTTTTCTGCAGAAGCATCTAGCACCCCGATTACAGGCAGCAAGGCAATCAGAAATGTCATTATCAGTTTCATCATAAATAATATTTATTGTGCAAATGTACATATAAAATTTCAACAACAACTCATTTTAAATAGTTTTTCAAACAAATTACAAAATTATTACTTATAAATGAATTATAATAAATTTGTTATATTCGATAATTTGTTGTAATTTTGCACCGCTATTTAAATGGGTATATAAATAAGGTAATATTATAATGATAACAGTTTCGAATCTTGCCATTCAGTTCGGCAAAAGGGTGCTTTACAAAGATGTAAACATCAAATTCACTAACGGTAACATTTACGGTGTCATTGGCGCTAACGGTGCCGGCAAATCAACACTTCTCAAAGCTATCAGCGGCGAACTTGAACCGAACAAAGGTTTTGTGGAACTCGGTCCAGGTGAACGACTTAGTGTATTGAATCAGGACCACTTCAAATTTGACCAATATACGGTTATGAACACAGTTTTAATGGGACACACCGTATTATGGGATATCATGAATCAGCGTGATGCCCTGTATGCTAAAGCCGAATTTTCTGACGAGGATGGCGTAAAAGTCGCTGAACTTGAGGACAAGTTTGCGCAACTCGACGGATGGAACGCCGAAAGTGATGCTGCCGTATTGCTACAAGATCTAGGTATGAAAGAGGAACTGCATAATAAACAGATGAGTGAACTCTCTAACAGCGAAAAAGTGAGAGTGATGCTTGCAAAGGCACTATTTGGTCATCCGGACAATCTACTTCTCGATGAACCTACCAACGACCTTGATCTCGACACCGTAAGCTGGCTAGAGGAATATCTCAGCAATCTTGATCAGACAGTCTTGGTAGTCAGCCATGACCGTCACTTTCTCGACTCAGTAAGTACTCATACTGTAGATATCGATTTTGGCAAGGTAAACCTGTTTGCAGGAAACTACTCTTTCTGGTACGAAAGTAGCCAGCTCGCGCTTCGCCAAGCTCAAAATCAGAAAGCGAAAGCTGAGGAGAAGAAGAAAGAATTGGAGGAATTTATTCGCCGATTCTCTGCCAATGTGGCAAAAAGCAAGCAGACAACCAGTCGTAAAAAAATGCTCAATAAACTTAATGTTGACGAAATTCGTCCATCAAGTCGTAAATATCCTGGAATCATATTTCAGATGGAACGCGAGCCTGGCAATCAGATTCTTGAGGTTAAAGATCTGAAAGCTTGCGACATTGACGGTACTGTAATATTCGACCACGTAAATTTCAATATAGAGAAAGGTGAAAAAGTGGTATTCTTAAGCCATACGCCAAAGGCCATGACTGCCTTGTTTGATATTATCAATGGAAATAGACAAGCTAATGCAGGAGAATATAGATGGGGGGTTACCATTACAACGGCTTACTTACCCCTTGACAACACAGAATTCTTTGAAAATGATAATAATCTTGTGGACTGGCTCGGCCAGTACGGTGAGGGCAATGAGGTGGTAATGAAAGGCTATTTGGGACGTATGCTCTTCAGTGGTGAAGAGGTCATGAAAAAGGTTAATATACTCAGCGGTGGTGAAAAAATGAGATGTATGATAGCAAGAATGCAGTTAAAAAACGCTAATTGCCTAATCCTTGACACTCCAACCAACCACTTGGATTTGGAAAGCATTCAGGCTTTCAACAACAATCTTCAGCAGTATAAAGGTAATGTCTTATTTGCCAGCCATGACCATGAGTTTATAGAAACAATTTCCAATCGCATCATTGAATTAACCCCTAATGGTATTATCGACAAAATGATGGACTACGATGATTATATAACCGACGAGAATATCAAAGCTCAAAAACAAAAAATATATGGTTTTTAATAAATAAAATAAATTGTGGCAAAGTTTTTGTTGCTTAAGTTTAAAAGTTTAAAAAATTACATCATGAGCAAACATAGAAATATGGACAACAAAGAACAACTTTCGGAAGAAGAGGTAAAAAGCCAGACTGAACAGCAGAATGGAGAAGAACAGAATTCACAGACGGAAAATGTGGATATGAATGAGGACGAATCGGAAAGAGAAGAAAAAAACACATCTACCGACGATATCGATAAAGAATCAGAGACTAAAGAAGAGCTGGATCCTCTAGCTAAGGCTGAAGCCGAAATAGAATATTTGAAAGATAAATATCTACGCTCTGTAGCAGAGTTCGACAACTACCGCAAACGTACGATGAAGGAAAAATCAGAGCTTATTCTTAACGGCAGCGAAAGAACCATCACTGCCATTCTTCCTATCGTTGATGATATGGAACGCGCTATGGCAAACGCGGACAAGGCTGATGATATAAAAACCTTTAAAGAGGGTATGGAACTTATATACCAGAAATTTCAAAAATCCTTGGAAAGTCTCGGACTGAAAAAAATTGAGACTGACGGTACCGATTTCGATACCGACTTTCACGAGGCGATAGCAATGGTTCCAGGAATGGGTGATGAAAAAAAAGGAAAGATACTGGATTGTGTGCAGACTGGATATAAACTAAATGACAAAGTGATACGTCACGCTAAAGTGGCTATAGGACAATAAGAGTAATACAAAATGGCAAAAAGAGACTATTACGAAATACTGGGCGTAAGTAAAAACGCAACTGACGACGAGATCAAAAAGGCTTACAGAACCCAAGCCATCAAGTATCACCCTGACAGAAATCCTGGTAGCAAAGAAGCTGAAGAGAAATTTAAAGAGGCCGCTGAGGCATACGATGTATTGCACGACCCTGAAAAACGCCAACGCTATGACCAGTTCGGACCTGAGGGTGTGAACGGAGCAAGTGGATTTGGTGGATTTGGTGGCGGAGGCAGTATGAACATGGATGACATATTTTCTATGTTCGGCGACATTTTCGGTGGTCACGGAGGTTTCGGAGGAGGTTTCGGAGGAAGCCGACAGCAGGCTCAGTTTCATGGTAGCGACTTGCGCATCAAAGTTCGTCTAAATCTGCAGGAAGTTGCATCCGGAGTAGCAAAAAAGTTTAAGTTGAAAAAAGATGTATATTGTCAGCATTGTCATGGTACAGGTGCAGAAGATGGTGGAAAAGGCGATACATGTCCTACATGTCACGGTTCAGGTGTGATTACCCACACCACACAGAGTATCTTCGGTATGATGCAGACACAAGGCGTATGCCCTACTTGTGGTGGCGAAGGCAAAGTGATAAAAAACAAATGTAAGGAATGTCACGGGGAAGGTATTGTAAAAGGAGAAGAAGTTGTGGAAATAAAAATCCCCGCAGGAGTAGCAGAGGGCATGGTGGTAAACGTTCCTGGAAAAGGGAACGCTGGTAAACATAACGGAGCCAATGGCAATATCCAAGTATACATCGAGGAAGAAGACAATAACACATTCGTAAGAGATGGTAATGACCTTATATACAGTCTATTACTTGATTTCCCCACAGCAGCTCTCGGTGGCATGGCAGAAATTCCGACCATTGACGGAAGCAAAGTTAAGGTAAAAATAGAGTTAGGCACACAGCCCGGCAAGACATTACGTCTGCGTGGTAAAGGCCTGCCAGCAGTTCAGGGATATGGACGCGGCACTGGCGATCTAATAGTTAACATTAGCGTATATGTGCCTAGTACTCTGAGCAAAGGTGAAAAAGATGCACTTGAGGAGATGCAAAAGAGCGACAATTTCAAAGGAGATGAAAATACAAAACAGACCATCTTCAAGAAGTTTAAGAATTATTTTAACTGATGACATATAAAGAGACTATCCATTACCTTTTTAAGAGTGCGCCATTGTTTCAACAGATTGGAGCAGCCGCATATAAAGAAGGCCTTAACAACACAAAGACTCTGGATGAGCACTTCAACCATCCTCATCAAAAATACAAAACAATACATGTAGCAGGAACCAATGGAAAAGGTTCCTGTTCTCATACCATAGCAGCCATACTACAGGCTGAGGGATACAAAGTAGGGCTTTACACATCGCCCCATCTTATCGATTTCCGCGAAAGAATACGCGTTAATGGAATTCCTGTCAGCAAGAAGTTCGTAATTAATTTTATCAAAAAGGAAAAGGCTTTTTTTGAGCCACTTCATCCTTCCTTTTTTGAATTAACTACAGCCATGGCTTTCAAATATTTTGCTGACAGAAAGGTTGACATCGCTATCATTGAAGTTGGACTCGGAGGAAGACTGGACTGCACAAACATCATCTCCCCCATTCTATCAATAATTACAAATATCAGTCTTGACCATACACAATTTTTAGGAGATACACTTGAGAAAATAGCAGGAGAAAAAGCCGGCATTATCAAGAGTGGAATACCGGTTATTATCGGTGAGACAACAACAGAAACAAAACCTGTGTTTAAACACAAAGCACAAGAAATTGGAACACAAATCTATTGGGCTGAAGAGGAACAAGAAATTATCAGTTCTGAACCAACAATCGATGGTGGACGGCTATATCACACAAAAAATTACGGGAAAATTAAAGGCGAGCTTGGTGGCCTCTGTCAGGAAAAGAATACGAACACCATACTCTGTGCAGTAAAACGTCTTCAAGAATTAAGTGTTATAGAAAAATGTAACGCAAATGTACCTGAAGACAAGCGATGTCTTAGCCTACGACTTGGCTTTTCAGATGTCTGTCAAATTACAGGATTGATGGGAAGGTGGCAGCTACTTGGCACCGCACCTACCATTATTTGCGACACAGGCCATAATGTTGGCGGATGGGAATATATCAGCGAACAATTGAGATCTATCGAATGCAAGAAGATGCATATTATCATCGGTATGGTAAATGATAAAGATATCAGAAGTGTAATGGCGATGATGCCAACAGATGCCACCTATTATTTTACTAAGGCAAGCGTAAAAAGAGCACGTGACGAACATGAAGTGAAGGCTATAGGCGAAGAGGCTGGACTTGAAGGAGAATCCTACAATGACGTGAAGACAGCATTCGAAAGTGCACGTAAAAATGCAGATAAAGACGATTTCATATTTGTTGGTGGAAGCAGTTTTATTGTCGCAGACCTTCTTTCAACCTTTATTTAGGTGTTTTTAACACCCGTCACAACATTTTTTTTGTGTTTCACTTGTTAAATCCAAACTTTTTGGTTTATTTTGCATGCAAGTAAATCATATAAAAACAATTCATGATGAGCACAAAAGAAACAGAAAATCTTTGTGGTCTGAAAAGAGAAGATTTTCAGACCACTATCAACGGAAAAAAAACTGATTTATACATTCTAAAAAACAGCGAAGGCTGCGAAGTTGCTATAACCAACTACGGCGGTGCAATAGTTTCAATAATGGTTCCCGACAAAGAAAGAAAAATGGCAAATGTCATACAGGGGCATGATAACATTCAAGACGTCATTAACAGTCCAGAACCATTTCTCTCCACACTTATCGGACGTTACGGAAACCGCATCTGCAAAGGTGAATATTATCTGCATGAGAAGAAGTATCAATTGAAAATAAATAACGGTCCGAATTCCTTACACGGCGGACCAACTGGTTTTCACGCACAAACTTGGGAGGGAAGAATGATGAATGATCAGACCCTTATACTTCACTACGTATCTGCTTATGGCGAAGAGGGTTATCCTGGCGAGGTGGACATTACGGTAAGCTATAACTTCAACGACGATAACGAGTTGGTTATCGACTATATGGCAAGAACAAACAAAAAAACTATTGTTAACTTAACAAATCACGGCTTCTTCAGTTTGGCAGGAACAGGTAACCCAACACCGACTATTGATGACCTTGAATGCGAAATCAATGCAGATTTCTATATTCCAATAGATGAAACCTCAATTCCTACGGGAGAAATTCGTTTTGTAAAAGATACACCTTTTGATTTTCGTACTCCTAAACCAGTGGGCAGAGACATTGAAGCAGATGACATTCAGATAAAGAACGGTGCCGGCTATGATCATTGCTTTGTACTGAACAAAAAAGAAATTGGCGAACTGAGTTTTGCTGCACGCATCTATGAACCCAATAGCGGCCGCACAATGGAAGTGTATACAACGGAACCTGGAGTACAGGTTTATACAGACAACTGGGCAGACGGATATAAAGGTCAGCACGGTGCCACATTCCCGCGCCGAAGCGCCATCTGTTTCGAAGCCCAACACTTCCCCGACAGTCCAAACCGTCCTTACTTTCCATCTACAATTCTTGAATCAGGAGAACAGTATAAGCAGAAGACCATCTATAAATTTGGTGTAAAAAAATAGATCATATCTTAACTAACAATTATCAATAAATCCTTAAAATCATATTAAAAATGAGTCAAAAACAAAATGGGCGTATAATTGCCATCATAACGATGATGTTCATATACGCAATGATATCATTCGTAACTAACCTAGGTGCGCCTGTTGGTGTCGTGTGGAAAAACCAACCAGGAATAGACGGTTCCAATACATTAGGAATGATGGGTAACATGATGAACTTCCTTGCATATCTATTTATGGGCATACCAGCAGGAAAAATGCTTAATAATATTGGTTACAAGAAAACGACATTGATTGGTATTGCTGTCGGTTTTATAGGAGTTCTTGTCCAATATTTCTCAGGTGTTACAAGTTATGGGACGATGTTCGGCATTTCTGGAGCATTCTACGTTTATCTGCTTGGAGCATTTATTTGCGGTTTCTCGGTATGTATGCTCAACACTGTTGTTAACCCTATGCTTAATTCAATTGGTGGCGGTGGAAACAAGGGCAATCAGCTAAACCTTATCGGCGGAACACTCAACTCACTAGCAGGAACACTGACTCCAATGCTTGTCGGCGGACTTATCGGTCAGGTTACGAAATCAACCCAGATGTCAGATATCAACTTGGTTTTGTTTATAGCTATGGGTGTTTTTGCAGCAGCATTCATTATTCTTATATTTATTCCGATTACCAATCCTACTCAGAAGAAAGTAGACGTGGTGTACGAACATAGTCCATGGGCCTTCCGACACTGCGTACTCGGCATCATCGGAATATTTCTCTATGTAGGTATTGAAATTGGTATTCCTGCAACTCTAAACTTCTACCTTTCCGACACCACCGATAAAGGTGCCGGCTTACTGGGAAATGCAGCTACTATTGGAGGATTTGTTGCCGGAACATACTGGTTTCTAATGTTAGTAGGACGTTTCCTCGCTGGTTTTATAGCCGATAAAGTTTCCAGCAAGACAATGATGACATGCGTTTCTTCTGTAGGTATTCTCCTCATTCTATGTGCGATGTTCATTCCTAAAACAGTAACCGCGTCTATGCCTGTATTCACTGGGACATCATTCTCTATGACAGTCGTTCCGTTGAGTGCACTTCTTCTTGTTCTGTGCGGACTTTGTACCTCGGTAATGTGGTCGAGTATATTCAACATTTCTGTAGAAGGTCTTGGAAAATATACAGAATCGGCTTCTGGTTTATTCATGATGATGGTTGTCGGCGGTGGCATTATGCCATTGGTACAGAACCAGATTGCAGACTCAGCAGGTTACATGATTTCATACATAGTGCCAGTATTAAGTTTGGCATACCTTTTTTTCTATGCTGTTATTGGTAGTAAGAATGTCAACAAAAATATCCCAGTTGACTAATTCGATAAATTATTAATTCAATTTTATATTATTATGGAAATAGATTATGTAAGAAGTCGCTTTATCAAGCATTTTGATGGCATGACAGGAAACGTTTACGCATCACCTGGTCGTATAAATCTTATTGGTGAACACACCGATTATAACGGAGGTTTCGTATTTCCGGGAGCAGTAGATAAAGGTATCATGGCGGAAGTTAGACCTAATGGTTCTAACAAAGTAATGGCCTATGCTATTGACCTCAAAGATCGTGTAGAATTTGACTTGGATGATGAAAAAGGTCCTAAGGCAAGTTGGGCTCGCTATATTTATGGAATTTGTCGTGAAATGAAGAAACTTGGAGTAGATGTCAAGGGCTTCAATACAGCTTTCTCAGGAGATGTACCTCTCGGTGCAGGTATGAGTTCTTCAGCAGCGCTTGAAAGTTGCTACGCTTTTGCTATTAATGACCTATTCGGTGATAATAAGATTTCAAAATGGGACATGGTGCTTGCCGGTCAGGCTACAGAGCACAAATACTGTGGTGTCAACTGTGGTATCATGGATCAGTTTGCAAGTGTATTTGGTAAAGAGGGATGTCTGATGCGTCTTGACTGCCGCTCACGTGAGTTTGAATACTTCCCCTTCAAACCGATCGGATATAAACTTGTACTCGTTGATTCTGTGGTAAAACATGAATTGGCATCATCAGCATACAACAAACGCCGACAAAGCTGCGAGAATGTTGTCGCAGTTATGCAGAAGAAATATCCAGAAAAGACGATTGATACATTGCGCGATGCCGACTGGGATATGCTCGAAGCTGTCAACGCAGATGTTAGCGAAGAGGATGCTTTGAGAGCAAAGTTTGTGCTCGGTGAGAAAGACCGTGTTCTTGCAGTCTGCGATGCTTTGAACGCAGGTGACTACGAGACTGTGGGTAAGAAGATGTATGAGACACACTTTGGTCTGAGTAAAGAATACGAAGTAAGTTGCACAGAATTAGACTTTCTTAATGACATAGCTAAAGAAAATGGCGTTACAGGTAGTAGAATCATGGGCGGTGGATTTGGCGGCTGCACAATCAATCTTGTAAAAGAAGAACTTTATGACAAATTCATTGAAGATGTAACACAGAAATATACAGAAAAGTTCGGTCATGAACCGAAAGTATATGACGTTTTCATCAGTGATGGTTCAAGAAAAGTTTCCTAACACACGGTTCACTTATAATATGAGGGATTGCAACTATTATTGCAATCCCTTTTTCCGTTAAAAGATATTAAAGAGACAGTTAAAAGTGTCCGTTTTACACTTTATCACAAAAAAACACACTAATTTTTGATGGTAATTACAAATTAAATTGTAATTTTACACCCAAAATAATTACGATCTTAATAACATAACAAAACAGCAAATGAGAAACTTTAAAAGCATTATTTTGGGCGCTAGTGCGATAGTACTGGTACTTACATCGTGTGCAATTGACAAGAAGGTTAGTCAAACGGCTTCTGGTCTTAATCCTGAGAAGTTTTCTGCCACAATTAATGGCAAACAAACATCTCTGTTTTCAATGAAAAACGCGAACGGAATGGAAGTCTGTATTACAAACTTCGGAGGACGCATCGTTTCTATCTACGTACCAGACAAGGATGGCAATATGAAAGATATTGTTTTAGGTTTCGACTCTGTAGCACAGTACGCTGACTCAGTGAATAATCCTAGCGATTTCGGTGCAGCTATCGGCCGCTATGCAAACCGCATCAACAAGGGACAAATTACTATCGATGGAAAGAAAATACAATTACCAAAGAACAACTTTGGTCACTGCCTGCACGGTGGACCACAAGGATGGCAATATCAGGTGTATGATGGTGCAAAGGTCAATGACTCAACCATTACCATGACAATGAATTCAAAAGACGGAGATTCTAATTTTCCGGGAAATGTAAAGGCTGTAGTTCAATATGTTCTACACAATAATAATAGTATTGAAATATCATACAACGCTACAACAGACAAAAAAACTGTCATTAATATGACAAATCACTCCTACTTCAATTTAAATGGTGATCCTACAAAACCTGTTACTAACTGCCAACTTTATATCAATGCAGACAATTACACTCCTGTGGATGCTACATTTATGACTACAGGAGAAATTGCTACAGTACAAGGAACCCCTATGGACTTCCGTACTCCTACCGAAGTGGGTAAGAGCGTGAAGAATTTCGCATTCGACCAGATTAAGAATGCTAACGGATTCGATCACAACTGGTGTCTGAATACGTACAAAAACGGCAAAGGTGATGACAAGAAAGTGGCAGCAAGCTTATACAGCCCTCTAACAGGCATAAAAGTGGAAGTTTACACTAATGAACCAGGAATCCAATGTTATAGTGGAAATTTCCTTAACGGAAAAGAAAAAGGCAAAAAGGGTATCACATACAATCAGCACGCAGGTTTCTGTTTGGAAACACAAAAATATCCAGATACACCAAACAAGGCAAACTGGCCTTCAGCATTTTTAAACCCAGGTGAGAAATACTACTCACATTGCATATTTAAATTTAGCGTTGTAAAATAACATAATTAATAAAAATTTCTAATTTAAAATTAACTAATAAAAATGGATTGGAATACACAACAATTTATTTGGCTTGATTGGATCGTACTAGCGATAGGAGTCATCAGTGTCGTATGGGCAGTTTACCATGCAATTCAGAAAGACAAAAAGAAAATGAAAGGTGCCGACAGCGAAGATTACCTCTTCGGAAAAGGAGAACCATGGTACATAATAGGCGCAGCTATCTTTGCAGCAAACATTGGTTCAGAACACTTGGTAGGTCTTGCCGGAACTGGAGCTAAGAGTGGTGTTGGAATGGCACACTGGGAAATGCAAGGATGGATGATACTCCTGCTAGGTTGGATTTTTGTACCTTTCTACGAATTATTAAGTAAGAAATTAGGAAAGATTATTACAATGCCGGACTTCCTAAAATTCCGTTACACTAAGGCTACCGGCTCATGGCTTTCTATTATCACGCTTGTAGCTTATATTCTGACAAAGGTAAGCGTCACAGCATATACGGGGGGTATTTTCTTTGAATATCTGCTTGGAATTCCTTTCTGGTTTGGAGCCATTGGACTTATTGTACTAACAGGTATATTTACCATATTCGGAGGAATGAAAGGTGTCATGACCTTATCTGCAATCCAGACACCAATACTTATCATTGGTTCATTTCTTGTTTTGTTTTTAGGACTCTCTGCCCTAGGTGGTGGAAGTATTACTAATGGTTGGACGACGATGATGAGCTACTGCAGCAACCTGCATAATGGTTATGGTACTACTCACATGTTCCATTGGAATGCAGGCGACCCTATGTATCAAGATTATCCAGGATTCGTTGTCTTTATCGGTGCATCTATTATCGGTTTTTGGTATTGGTGTACAGATCAGCATATTGTACAACGTGTGCTTGGTCAAACTAAAGAAGAATCTGCAGAGGTGGTAATGAAACGTGCTCGTCGTGGTACTATCGCTGCCGGTTACTTTAAAATTCTTCCGGTATTCATGTTTCTTATTCCAGGTATGATTGCCGCAGCTTTAGCAGGTCAGGGAAAGTTTGATTTAACAAACACGGATGGTGCTTTTGCATACATGGTCAAAGGTGTTCTTCCTGCAGGTGTCAAAGGTATCGTAACGATTGGTTTCATTTGTGCCCTAGTTACATCATTAGCAGCATTCTTCAATTCATGTGCTACGTTATTTACTGAGGATTTTTATAAACCACTACGCCCTGGAAAAAGTGAAAAGACATACGTAACAGTAGGTCGTGTTGCAACAGTTGTTGTAATATTCCTTGGTATGGCATGGATACCTGTCATGATGAGTCTAGGCAGTCTTTACGATTATCTGCAAGGTATTCAGTCTCTATTAGCACCAGCTATGGTAGCTGTATTTGCTTTAGGTGTTTTCTCTAAGAGAATTACGCCTATGGCTGGCCAATGGGGTATGATTGTAGGCTTCCTCATCGGTATGACACGCTTAATTACGAATATTGTCACCAATACAGGTAAGCTTCCAATGTCAGGTGTCTTATGGGAAAATACAACTTGGTTCTGGCAGACTAATTGGCTTATTTTCGAATGCTGGCTTCTCCTATTCCTCGTTGTAATGATGTACGTTGTTTCCATATTTACCAAAGCGCCGACCAAAGAACAAATTTCTGCTATCACCTTCTCTGGTAATTATAAGCAACTAATTCGTGGAAGTTGGAATGTTTGGGACGTTGTTGCTAGTCTCGGTGTTGTAGCACTTTGTGTAGTATTCTATATCTACTTCTGGTAAAGACTACCATAATCCATACATAAGACTAATTAATAATAAAATAAGAAAAATGACCACCTACTATAACGAATACTCGAAAGTCCTGGTATCAGTAGACTGTATCGTTTTCGGATTCGATGAGGATGAGTTACGGATTCTGATTGCAAAACGAAAATTGGATCCAGGTCGTGGAGAATGGTCTTTATATGGTGGTTTTGTTTGTAACAACGAAAGTGTGGACGATGCTGCCAAACGCGTACTCTTCGAGCTTACAGGTCTTCGGAATATGTATATGCGACAAGTAGGGGCGTTTGGTAACGTTGACCGCGATCCTGGGGAACGAGTAATTTCAATCGTTTACTATGCCCTCATAAATGTGAAGGACTACGATCTAGTATTGCAAGAACAATACCACACCTCTTGGATAAACATAGAAGAACTTCCCAAGCTATACTCCGACCATAATATAATGGTGGGAAAAGCTCGTGAAATGATGAAATCTAAAATTTCAACAGAACCTATCGGTTTCAAGCTTCTTCCAAACCTGTTCACGCTAACTCAGCTACAGAAACTTTACGAATCAATTTATGGAGAGACGATGGACAAACGGAACTTTCGTAAACGCGTAAATGATATGGATTTTATTGAGAAAACTGAGTTAATTGACAAAACCGGGTCGAAACGTGGAGCCTTTTTATACAGATTCAACAATAAGGCATACAAGGAATATCCAAACTTTAAACTATAAAGAAACAATATGTTAGAAGAATTAAAAGAAAAAGTGTTTCGTGCCAACCTTGACTTGGTAAAGCACGGGCTGGTAATCTTCACATGGGGAAATGTATCTGGCATTGACCGTAAAAAGGGTCTTGTCGTAATAAAGCCATCAGGAGTAAGTTACGACATTATGAAAGCCTCGGACATGGTGGTGGTAGACCTTAATACGGGAACGGTGGTAGAAGGCGAACTGAATCCTTCTTCCGATACACCTACACATCTTGTACTTTATCGGGCATTCCCCGAAATTGGCGGTGTGGTTCATACCCACTCCACCTATGCAACAGCATGGGCACAAGCAGGTAAAGACATTCCAAATATTGGAACTACTCACGCAGACTATTTCCATGATGCCCTACCATGCACTGCAGATATGACGGAGAATGAAGTAAAAGGAGATTATGAACTCGAAACAGGTAATGTGATAGTCAAACGGTTCGAGAGCATTAAGCCTATACATACCCCAGGTGTTCTTGTAAAAAATCATGGTCCCTTCTCATGGGGCAAAGACGCCAACGAGGCTGTTCACAACGCAGTTGTTATGGAACAGGTTGCAAAGATGGCTTTCATTTCTTTCTCTGTCAATCCTGACACGACAATGAACCCTCTGCTTATAGAGAAACATTTTAGCCGTAAACATGGGCCAAACGCATATTACGGACAAAAAAAGAAATAAAAATAATAGATAACTATTAACTAAAAAGATAACAAAATGAACGGATTTGAAGATTTTGAAGTATGGTTCGTAACAGGAGCACAGCTCCTTTACGGAGGTGATGCCGTCGTACAGGTTGACGGTCATTCAAAAAAGATGGTTGACGGATTAAATAACTCTGGCAATCTTCCAGTTAAAGTTGTATATAAAGGTACAGCAAACAGCAGCAAAGAGGTTTCTAATATCTTCGCAGCAGCTAATAATGATACGAAATGTATCGGTGTCATCACATGGATGCATACATTCTCACCAGCAAAAATGTGGATTCATGGTCTGCAGATACTAAAGAAACCGTTACTTCATTTCCATACACAGTTTAACCGTGAGATTCCATGGGACACAATGGATATGGACTTCATGAACCTCAATCAGAGTGCTCATGGCGACCGCGAGTTTGGACATATCTGCACACGTCTGCGTATCCGCCGTAAAGTGGTTGTAGGCTATTGGCAAGATGAAGAAGCTCAGAAGAAGATTGCAATCTGGATGCGCGTCTGCGCAGCTTGGGCCGATGCACAGGATATGCTGATCATCCGTTTTGGCGACCAAATGAACAATGTAGCCGTGACAGACGGTGATAAAGTTGCAGCAGAGCAAATTATGGGCTATCATGTAGATTACTGTCCGGTTAACGATCTCATGGCATATTACAATGCTGTAGACATCAAAGATGTTAAACATCTTGTAACTCAGTATTTCGCAGAATACGACCACGATCCTTCTATCGAAGATAAGGATTCAGTAACATACACTAAAGTATTCAACTCAGCTAAGGCAGAAATCGCAATCCGTCGTATCCTAGTTGATAAAGGGGCAAAAGGTTTCACAACCAACTTTGACGACCTTGGCGACTTCGATCAAATTCCAGGCTTAGCTTCACAGCGCCTGATGCAGGAAGGATATGGTTTCGGTGCAGAAGGAGACTGGAAGACAGCTGCCCTCTACCGTACCACATGGTTTATGAGCCAGGGGATGGGTAAAGGTTGCTCATTCCTAGAAGACTATACTTTAAATTTTGACGGTGAGCGCAGTGCTATTCTTCAGGCACACATGCTAGAGGTTTGCCCACTTATCGCAGAAAACAAGCCAAAACTGGAAATCCATCGTCTGAGCATCGGTATCGACAGCGAAACCGCCCGCCTAGTATTCACAACCAAGCAAGGTTCTGGTGTTGCTGCTACAATTATCGACCTTGGCAACCGTTTCCGTATGATTGTAAATGACGTAGAGTGCATCAAGAGCAAACCACTTCCAAAACTACCAGTAGCTTCTGCATTATGGATACCACAGCCTAACTTCGAGATAGGTGCAGGCGCATGGATTCTTGCAGGTGGCACACACCACTCTAGTTTTTCATTCGACTTGACAGCAGATTATTGGGAGGACTATACAGAGATTGCAGGAATTGAAATGCTAAAAATAGACAAGAACACGACTATTAGCGATTTCAAAAAAGAACTTCGCATGAACGAGATTTACTATATGCTTAATAAAGCACTCTGCTAAATTAATAATGAAGGGGAGTTCGTCAGATCCGTAATGGAGAAATCTGCGCTCTCCCCTTCTTCTTTTACATCCCAAATAACATAATTCTTTAATAACAGATTTAAATCATTATGGCAAAATATGTAATTGGCCTTGATTACGGAAGCGACTCAGCTCGCGCACTTATCGTCAATGCCGAAACCGGTGAGACACTAGCAACCAGCGTAAAATATTATCCACGCTGGAAAAAAGGTCTCTATTGTAATTCCAAAATCAATCAGTGGCGCCAGCACCCAAAAGATTATCTTGAAGTACTTGAAGCGTCAGTAACCGAAGCACTTTCACAGTGTGCTCCAGAGGTCGCTGCAAATGTTGTAGGAATAGCATTCGACACGACAGGATCCACACCTGCATTTACAGACGAGTCAGGTACACCGTTGGCAATGCTACCCGAATTTGCTGAGAATCCGAATGCAATGTTCGTTTTATGGAAAGACCACACGGCAATCAAGGAGGCCGAAGAAGTAAATGAGAAATGTGCAAAATCAGACATCAACTACATCAAATACGAAGGGGGCATCTATTCTGCAGAATGGTTCTGGGCTAAAGCAATGCACGTGCTTCGTGAAGCACCTGAAGTTGCAGCAAAAGCCTATTCAATCGTAGAATATTGCGAATGGCTTCCAGCTGTGCTCACAGGTGTCACAACATCCAAAGATATTGTTCGCAGCCGTTGCGCTTGCGGTCACAAGGCGATGTGGAACAAAGAATGGAACGGTCTACCACCAGAAGAATTTCTGGAGACTCTCGACCCGATGTTCAAAGGTATGAGAGCCCGTCTGTTTAATGACACAGAGACGGCAGACAAACCCATAGGTCACCTTTGCAAGGAATGGTCTGAACGTTTGGGCCTGAAAGAAAGTGTCATTGTAGCCGGTGGTGCTTATGACTGCCACATGGGAGCAGTGGGTGCAGGTGTAACACCTCACACTTTAGTTCGTGTCATCGGTACATCCACTTGTGATATAATGGTTGCATCCTATGATGAAATCGGGAGCAACTGCATTAAGGGTATCTGCGGACAGGTTGACGGTAGCGTTATCCCCGGTATGGTTGGCCTAGAAGCAGGTCAGTCTAGTTTCGGCGATGTATACGCAATGTTCCGCCGTGTTCTAGAATTCCCTATCCGGAACATAATTCCATCGACAATTGGCAACAAATTGAGCAAAGAAGAAGTGGACAAACTGGTTGAAGATTCTTGTGACAAAATTATCGTTACTCTCACAAAAGAAGCTGAAAAGATCCCTGTAAGCGAGAGCACTATGATAGCAACAGACTGGATCAACGGACGCCGTTCTCCTGATGCCAACCAACTACTGGAAGGTACTATCGCAGGATTCACACTCGGAACTACAGCTCCACAGATATTCCGTGCACTTGTCGAAGCAACAGCATTCGGAACCAAAGCTATTATTGACCGTTTCGAGGAAGAAGGAGTTCGCATAGACAAGGTTATCGGTATCGGAGGTATTGCTCTAAAGTCTCCTTTCATTATGCAAACTATGTGTGACGTAATCAACAAACCCATCAAGGTTTGCAACACCGATCAGGCATGCGCTTTAGGAGCAGCTATGTTTGCAGCTACAGCAGCTGGTGTATATACTAAGGTTGAAGATGCTATTGCAGCAATGAACAGTGGTTTCTCAAGAGAATACAAGCCAAATACTGAGACCTCTAAAGCATACCAGAAGTTATACGAAGACTATCTAAAACTTGGTAAGTTCACGGAAAAAGAACTATACAAATTTTAAAATCAAAGAGAGTGTGTCCAAAGTGTGAACATGCAATATATACAAGCAAATTTTGCTTTCAGATTAAAACATCCACTTTTGACATGCTCTCTTTTTATTAACAATACATATTAGGGAAAACGACGACAGAATCGTAATATATATTAAAGAAAAGGACATGAATAAAATTCTCACTACTTCTATATTAACTGTGTTATCACTTTCTGTCGCTGCACAGGATGCTGTTATTGACATCCATGCCGACCAGGGCAAACAAATTATTTACAAAGAGATTTACGGACAATTTGCAGAGCATCTGGGATCCTGCATCTACGGGGGTCTGTGGGTAGGTGAAAAATCAAGCATTCCTAACATAAAAGGCTACCGCAAGGATGTGTTCGATGCACTGAAAAACCTTCAGGTACCTGTACTAAGATGGCCTGGCGGATGCTTTGCTGACGAATATCACTGGCGCGACGGTATAGGCCCCCGCGACCAACGTCCTAAGATGCAGAATAATAATTGGGGAGGAACAATCGAAGATAACAGTTTCGGTACAAATGAATTCCTAAATCTTTGCGAGATGTTAGGTTGTGAGCCATATATAAGTGGTAACGTAGGCAGCGGAACTGTTGAAGAACTGGCCAAATGGGTAGAATATATGACCAGCGACGGTAACACCCCAATGGCAAAACTGCGCAGACAGAACGGCCGCGAAAAAGCATGGCATGTAAAATTTCTAGGTGTAGGTAATGAAAGTTGGGGCTGCGGTGGAAACATGCGTCCAGAGTACTATTCAGATCTTTTCCGTCGCTATTCTACATACTGCCGCAACTACGACGGGAATAATCTGTATAAGATTGCCAGCGGAGCAAGCGACTACGACTACAATTGGACAAAAGTCCTAATGAAAAATGCAGGTGGCAATATGAATGGCCTGTCATTACATTACTACACTGTAACAGGATGGAATGGAAGTAAAGGTTCAGCAACAAAATTCAATAATGACAGTTTCTATTGGACGATGGGCAAATGCCTTGAGATAGAAGATGTTATCAAGAAGCATAAAGCTATCATGGATGAAAACGATCCTAAAAAGGACGTTGGTCTCCTTGTTGACGAATGGGGTACATGGTGGGATGAAGAACCAGGAACAACTAAAGGGCATCTTTATCAGCAGAACTCCATGCGCGATGCATTTGTTGCTGCACTTAGTCTGAATGTATTCCATCGCCATACCGATCGCATACGAATGGCCAACATTGCGCAAGTAGTAAATGTGCTACAGTCCATGATCCTAACCAATGATAAAGGCGGGATGGTCTTGACACCGACTTATCATGTATTCGAAATGTATAAAGGTTTTCAAGATGCTACATACTTGCCTATGGACGTAAAATGCGACAGTATGAAAGTGGGTGATAACCGTACTATTCCATTAATAAGTACTTCAGCTGCAAAGAAAAAAGACGGTACTATGATCATATCGTTAGCCAATGTCAGTCTCGACAAAACTCAGGAAGTGGAATTCGACATCAATGGAATGCCAGCAAAAACTGTCAGTGGAAGAATTCTATCAGCAAAAGCAATAACTGACTATAATGATTTCGATCATCCGGAAACAGTTAGACCTTTCATATTCAAAGATATGAAGCTGAAGAATAACAAAGTAAAAGTTAAGATACCATCCAAATCAATTGTTGTTCTGGAAGTAAAATAGCAACTTTGTACATCGATAAAATTAAGAACATTAACAAAATAATGAAATGAACGACAAAAAATTAATGAACAGAGCAGCGGATAATATCCGTATTCTAGCTGCATCAATGGTAGAAAAAGCCAATTCAGGTCATCCAGGGGGTGCCATGGGCGGTGCTGACTTTATCAATGTACTCTTCTCAGAGTTCCTTGTTTATGATCCTGAGAAACCGTCATGGGAAGGACGCGACCGTTTCTTTCTTGATCCAGGCCACATGTCACCAATGCTTTATTCCCAACTTTGCCTTGCAGGAAAATTCACTCTCGAGGAGATAGCACAATTCCGCCAGTGGGATTCACCTACTCCCGGACATCCTGAACGTGATATTATCCGTGGAATAGAGAACACATCAGGTCCACTGGGACAAGGTCATACATTCGGTGCCGGAGCAGCTCTCGCAGCAAAATTTCTCGGAGCACATCTCGGTGAAGAAGTTATGCAACAAAAAATTTATGCATATATATCCGACGGAGGAGTTGAAGAAGAGATTTCTCAAGGTACAGGTCGTATTGCCGGTGTGTTAGGCCTCAGCAATCTTATCATGTTCTACGACTCTAACGATATCCAGCTCTCTACAGAGTGTAAAGTGGTTATCAATGAGGACACAGAAGCAAAATACAAATCTTGGGGTTGGAACGTATTGAAAATCAACGGTAATGACGCTGATGAGATACGCGAAGCCCTGAAGGCTGCCCAGCAGGAGAACGAACGTCCTACACTGATTATCGGTAAGACAATCATGGGTAAGGGTGCTCGCAAAGAAGATGGAAGCAGCTATGAAGCCAATTGCAAGACTCACGGTGCACCTCTCGGAGGAGAAGCATATATAAATACGATAAAGAACCTCGGTGGTGATCCAGAGAAACCATTTCAGATTTTCCCAGAGGTTAAAGAACTCTATGCGAAACGTGCGGCCGAACTGAAAGAGATTGTTGCAGAGCGCTATGCTCAGAAGACTGTTTGGGCTAAAGCAAACCCCAAGAAAGCACAACAGATGGAAGAGTGGTTCAGCGGTAAGGTACCGGTTATCGACTGGGCTTCAATAGTTCAGAAAGAAGGTGCGGCCACACGTGCTGCATCAGCAACAGTGCTCGGCGTACTTGCAGAAAATATTCCAAATATGATTTGTGCATCAGCCGATCTGTCAAACAGCGACCAAACGGACGGATTCCTCAAGAAAACTCAGAACATTCAGAAAGGTGATTTCAGCGGAGCATTTTTCCAGGCTGGCGTCAGCGAGCTTACAATGGCTTGCATGTGCATCGGTATGGCCCTTCACGGGGGTGTAATATCTGCTTGCGGAACATTCTTTGTATTCAGTGACTACATGAAGCCTGCTGTACGTATGGCAGCTCTTATGGAAGTACCTGTTAAGTTTATTTGGACTCACGATGCATTCCGCGTGGGTGAAGACGGACCTACCCATGAACCTGTTGAACAAGAAGCACAAATACGTCTGATGGAGAAGTTGAAAAATCATCATGGTAAGAATTCCATGCTTGTAGTTCGTCCTGCTGACGCAGACGAGACCACAGCCTGTTGGAAACTTGCAATGGAAAATACTTCAACCCCAACAGGACTAATCTTTTCTCGTCAGGGTATTACAAAACTGCCTGCAGGCAATGACTACTCACAAAGTGCAAAGGGTGCATACATTGTTGCCGGAAGCGACGAAGAATTTGACGTCATCCTTCTTGCAAGTGGTTCTGAGGTATCTACACTAGAAGCAGGTGCAGCCCTTCTTCGTAAAGATGGCATCAAACTGCGCATTGTCAGCGTGCCAAGTGAAGGATTGTTCCGCAGTCAGAGTAAAGAATACCAAGAATGCATTCTCCCGAAGGGCAGCAAGATCTTCGGTATGACAGCAGGCCTTCCAGTAAATCTCGAAGGACTTGTTGGTGCAAATGGCAAAGTGTTTGGTCTTGAGAGTTTTGGCTTCTCTGCTCCTTATAAAGTACTCGATGAGAAACTCGGATTTACTGCAGAGAATGTTTACAAACAGGTAAAAGAAATGTTGTAAATCATGGAAGTTAAAACGATAGGAATTGCATCCGATCATGCAGGATACGAACTAAAACAATATGTTAAGAAGTATTTGGAATCGAAAGGATACCAGTATAAAGATTTCGGCACATATACCGCAGAGAGTTGCGATTATTCAGATTTTGGACATACGCTGGCCGAAGCCGTTGAATGTGGAGAATATTATCCCGGCATCGGTATCTGCGGCAGTGGTGAAGGCATCAGCATGACGCTCAATAAACATCAAGGCATACGCGCAGCTCTATGCTGGATTCCAGAGATAGCCCACCTTGCACGTCAGCACAACAACGCCAACGTTCTGGTAATGCCGGGCAGATTCATTGACGAGGCTATGGCTGAAAAAATAATGGATGAATATTTCGGAACAGATTTTGAAGGCGGACGTCATCAGAGAAGAATCGATAAGATTCCTATCAAATAAGAACAACTACTACTAATATAAAGGCTCTTGACAAACGTTGGGAGCCTTTATTTACTTCCATAAAATGCAGACTTTCTTTAACCTGTATCATGAAAAAGAGCATCTTAAACTGCTAATACTGTTTAATACTTTCACTTGTTATCTTTATGGCACAATCCATCAGGATGCTCACCACAGATAATGAACTCGTCAACAGCTTGATCTTTACGATAGAGTCAACCCAAATCAGGATATGACAACAGAACGATTACGAGACTACCTTTACCTTTGGCAAAAAAAATACTGTCACCGCGATGGACTGGAAACAGAAAGAAGACAAAACACTTTTCAGAAGTTCCAGCGAGGGGAAGTATATCGTACAGACAACACTGCTCAGAATTATGGGAACACAGTCTGTGATAAGCTGTAAGCACAAGGACCAAACGAGCGGATGGGAACGAAGTCGAAGTCAGACAATGTACCGAACCCGAAGAAAGACTCGCTGACATAAATCTGAAGTTGAATATGAACTCGCCGCCACTAAAACGAAGACGAAAAATTTGTGTGGTACATTTATAGAATATCAAAAAAATCGGCTCTTGAAAATCAAATAGTTAGATGGTCTATAGCTGCAAGTTGTGTTAAGAATCGGATATTCATTGAAAACGACATTAAAGCTTTCACATTAAGATGTTTCCACAATTATCCTTAATATACTGATTATCAGCTGATAATCAGTGGAGACAACTTTTAGAGGTATCGCCTTATCACAAGGTCGTGGGTATGCTTTTCTCGTCATCGTTTACATCTACCTCCATACAGTACAACACGGTACGGTTCCTTTCTTTCGAATAAGATAGCCAAGTTGAAATGCTTATCGAATGGTGCCCGAAAGCATACCTCTTTCTATTTTCCCCTACAGGGGCAGATGTCTTCCCCTACAGGGGAACACCATTTCCCCTATAGGGGAAAATACCAAAAAGAATGCTTTTAGACAGCGAAAAGACTCAAACAGAATCGAATCAGATAAGTTATAGGTTCAGAGTCATAATGACATTACTTTCCTAAAGAACGTTACAAAACAATTAAAAAAATCATAGGTAACCGCCTACGTTGACCGCCTTGTCCTAAGCAAAAGTCTTGAAGCCTTAATTGTTTCAAGCCTTTTTCCACATATCAGGAAGTAGTTCCCTATATTTTTCTATAGGAGCATTTTCTTCAAGATTT
>Ga0302296_1000095_pt1 | contig 74612 bp, 56 predicted proteins | sample III_Fen_N3_1_FD_194546 | JGI IMG/M metagenome (GOLD analysis project Ga0302296, IMG submission 194546) | Peat permafrost microbial communities from Stordalen Mire near Abisko, Sweden - III_Fen_N3_1 | ecosystem: Environmental > Terrestrial > Soil > Wetlands > Permafrost | place: Sweden: Abisko... | reverse complement strand
ATATTCATTACTATAACAACTTTAGAATTAAAGAAAAACTAAAAGGACTAAGTCCGGTAATGTTCCGAACTCAGTCCAATTAAATTTTAATTATTAATCCGTCCAACTTTTTGGGGGCAGATCAAAATGAGACGGCTTTTGCAAGAAAACAGTTATTGCCTACGCTTAGGCAACTGTCACAGAACCCAAATAAACGCTGTTAGCAACGTCTTTTCCATCTTCAGTAATGAAGCCCAGGAATACTTCAACATCTTCTCCCAACCAATCAGCAGGAACTGCAATTTCGTGAGCGCCTGTTGATCTTTGGCTGCCGGCAGTTTCGTACACTGCTTCAGCTCTTACCGGATTCAACACCACTACCAACGCTTTGTCGGTTGCCAATGCATTGTTTGAACCCGAGTTGTCAGTCCAAGTCAAGCCAATTGAGCCACTTGTGGCGAGGGCTTGCGCTCCGGAAGCAACAGTAAGGTTACCACGAGAAACCAACACTTTCGACAGGTCAACGCTGAAATCAGGGAAAGTTCCCGTGATTGCGTTGTTCAAAATGTAAGACATTGCAGCATTGAACGCTGTTTGTTTGATAGCGAAGCGTTTGTAGCCTACACGGATAAAGCCAGTCATTGGCTTTAAGATACCCAACACTAAAGCGAATTTGCTACGCTGACCTACTTGTCCATCAGTGCGGGGATTGCTTACAGAAGAAGCCTTTGCACGCATATAGCTAATGCCTTTCCAACTTCCACCAACTACGTTTCCCACTTTACCCGAAAAACTACCTAAAATACCTAAATTAATTTTTCCCATGACCTTAAAAATTATGGAGTTTATAAATATGATAACTTGGACTTGGTACGGCTCAAATACGGCTTTTCCCTTATCCGAATGTAAAGGTAGTAAATAATTATGTACCTGATATACAAATGGTTTAGTGTGCGTTCGATTGCTTTATATTGCTTTTTAAGAGGTGGGTTAACACGTATTTGTTGATGATTAAATAATGAAATACTGATTATATATGGCAAAGCCGTAAACACTTTCTTTCTTTTTCTTCACACGAAGTGTAAACCATCTTTTCTTTTTCTTATAGGATAGAACCTCAATGACAAAAGTAATCCACATTATATTGCACGAAGTGCCAAATACGATTACAAAGAATGAAAAGCGATAAATGCCCCTCACAAAAAGGGGCTGGGGTTTTCATTGTTTGTATCCGCTGTCCCCTATTATGGAAAACCTGTTATAACTTTTATGCATCTCGTAAAAATAAACACGCATAAAAGTTGTATCTGGTTTTTCGGGGCATTTGTTTCGAGTTGGCGGTACGCCTGAAGAACACACCGATTAGGTGTAATAAACTTTCCGCTCTGCCTTTAGGCGATTATTGGGGTGGACTCGCCGCAGTGGGAAAAATATACCATTGGAAATGCGTTGGAAAAGGGCATGGGTGGTGACTGAGTGCAATGGAACAATGGGTTGGGGAATGAAATGAAGCTTTACTGGCTGTTTGTGGGAGGAGTATTTGTGAGAGGATTACAGCCGTTAAGCGAAATGTAATGACTGCATTGATTTGTGGAGTAGAATGAAGAAGCCACTTATGCCGTGCGGTGCTGAGGTGGGTGAAATGCACGGAAGCGGAATGAAGTGTAGGGAATCGAAGTGAATGAGTTTTGCGAAATGAACGTAGTTCCCGGAACGTAATGAGCTGACGAAATGAACCGACCGCAAGTACATGGAAATAAAACACGACATATTTTTTCCGACTGCAACCGCTGAAAGGGAGGAGGGGAATTTTGTTGGGTTCTGGTTGGCGGTACGCCTAAACAACTCACCGATTAGGTGTATATACTTTCCGCTCTCCCTTTAGGGGCTTATTCTTCGGGCAGCGCAGCGGGGCAAAGCGTTGATTTTGTGCGGCTATTATACATAATTAGGTTATATTTAGCCCTATTAATTTGCCGTCAGGCAAGGGCTCGAATATAACTACATGTTATGTATAATAGCTTTGAGTTGTTTTTTTTCTGGCACAAGTGCAGCACGGTGGTGGCGGTTGGAGTGCAAACGTCTTTTTTGCCTTTTGCAAAAAGTGTGACAGAAAAAAACAACAGCAGGGTTGATTGAGCGGAAGCCGACAAAAGGACTGTGCAAGCCCCGAAGTATGAGGGGTGAGGACTTTTGGCGGCTGGGGATTTGCCCCGCTGCGCTGCCCGTAATAAACCTTCAGGTGAAACCTGCCCGCTTTTGTTTGTTCATTAAAAACGATTGTTCATTGGCAATGAACAGCTATATGCATTGAACAAGTATGACATTCTGAGAAGCTCTGATTACTATTATTTACTTTGCCATGTGAGCGTATCTCTATTTGCACCATCTAAAGCTAAGTCGTAGGCTTCAATAAATGGATCGTACCAATCTGCTTTTTTACGCGCCCAATCAATCCATTTTTGTTGTTTTTCTGTTAGCGAGTTGTTTTTTATTGCATTATCTTCAAATGCAGTTATATAATTTCTTAACTCTATGGCTTTCTGATAACGACTTGCCAGTCGAAGTGTTGATTTGAAATCTGACAATTCTCTTTCTTTTATAGCTATAAGCTCCTTTGTTAGTTCCTCTTTACGGCGTTGTTCAGCCCATCTTTTTTCTCTTTCTTCCCGTTCAGTTTTCTCATTGTGTGCAATTACTTCGAGTTTTGCAATTATATCCAACAGCTTATCTTCTAAAAGAATAGTACTGTCTACCCATTCTCTTTGAGGGTACAAATAATAGTACTTTATACATAGTTTTCCATTGTATTCCAATCTTGAGCTATCCCAATTACCATCCTTATACTTTATTCTGTTTGATTTTTCAGCTAATGATATTTGAAGTTCTTCACCGTAAATTACAGCAAAACTTTTGCCAGCCTTTCCAATTACCGAATGTCCACAAGCATTCATCATATTGACAAATTGCTCCATTACACGCAAAGCACGTGGCACTAAAGCTGTTGAAACATCTATCAAAAAGGTATTTCCTCTTTTTGAATCCCAATTGCTATGGCCTTTCTTATTGTAGAATTCTTTGGTTATGGTAATTATTGGGTCAACAATCCGGGGACTAATTTTCTTTGTAACTTCAGACTTGAGCTTCTTTGAAATTTCAGCTTTGTTTTTGTTTAGTGCGGTTGTGTCTTTAGAGTAGTATTCTTCACTATCTTCATCCGTTCTTAGCCATAGAGATATTTCTTGTTTTTCGGTCGTTGATTCCCCAAAATTTGCTTGTGCAACCGGTTTTCCGAATTTCAGTTTAGACCAATAGCCATTTGGTGGAATGGTAATAGCCATTTCATTGCAAACTTCACGCAGACAAGTGTAGGAAATGTTGTATTTTCTTGAAATGGCTGCTAAAGGTTCAGACCAAACAAGGTCGTAGAATTCTTTTCTTGAGAAAGTAGTTTTTGCCATAACTCAATAGTTTTTATTGGGAGATTTACTATTAAATCAGAGGAATGTATTACTTTTGCACTGTTCTATACCGTGGTAAGGGATTTGCAAAGGTTTTAAACGTTGAACCCGAATCAACGTTTATTTATGCTCCTATCCATGGTTCAGAAGATTATTGAGTGCAATAAGCGGAATATATAATATAGGTTAATAAAACAAAATAAAAGTACCAATTAAGTACTAATGTATATACATTTGTAGTGTCAATACTCAAAGAGTAAAGGACCTGGCAAGAGACTTGTTCTTTCAACCGCAGTGCCTAAAGTTGCGTACCTCGCCCACGAAGCGAGGTTTTTCTTTTTTTAGACGTTCTTGTATTGGCGATACCATGAGGTGTACATATTCTTTTTTGAGGCATCCACACAAAAAGAGGTAATAAGTAATAACGAAGGTTTTATCTCACGAATGATAACAATAAAATCACGTTCTTTATACCAATAATAAAGCTGATTCACTCCCTTATCATTTATTTTCTCAAAAAATAGAATTCGATTATCCGAGGCGTTTTCCAGAATAGGTCGAATCCAATGAATTCGATTTGCCCTTTCTCTGTCGTATTCCCTCTTTCCGGTATATTTATTTTCACGAGTCACAATGTGTACAAATGTTTCTGCCTTTCCTTTAAACAAAAGGTGATTTGATTTGCTCATATTAACCCTTAATTGTTTGCCTTGAATGGTCATTTTGTTTGTCACAAAATCATTCAAAAAAATGCCATACATTTGGTATAGCTGTTCGGGGGTAGGAGCATCAACAGGTAACTCTGCCAAATCGAATAAATCTTCTAATTCATCTAAACTCATTGGGCAATAGATTTTAGTTGAAAGTCAAAGATATTAAATTTTGCTTCCCAAGGCTCTGTACCTTCACTAATGCAATAGCCGGATTTTTTTTCCAAGTATTCAATTACTGCCAGTTTTACTTTTGAGGCTTCGGGTTTCAAATGCTCATTACGTGCTTTATATGTAGCAGCGCCAATAAATAAATCTGCCAATTGAATAAATTCATTTTCGTGCGAATGAATGTGTTGAAAATAAATAAAGGGCGAATGTCCTTTGTGTTTATTTTGAAACACTTCCGCAATTTTTTTCAGGCTATTTCTACCACGGGTATCTTTAATATCAAGGTACATGCGATAGTGATTATTGGCAGGATTGGTATATGGATTGTTTAGAAGAAGATAGATACTTTTATAGTAGAAATTATTAATGTCTCCCTGATTAAATTGGTCGTGATCCAGTTTTTGCTTGTTCTTAATCAATATACACCGGAACTCAATATCATTCTCAAAAAAGAAATCGATTAGGTCTTTGTATAATTCGAGCCTTGACATCGAAAGGGTATTCCATTTAATTTCGGTAGTTGATTTATGCTTCAATTTTAAAGCCTTGATTTTTTCCTTTAATGGGATATAACTATCGGCTTCAATTTTGGTATAACCTAAGCACATAACAGGCATATTATCATTTTGCAAATGACAACTCTCGTCGCTATAAATGTTATATACTTTCTTTTTCTCCATTTTTTATAAATTTGTTATTACGAACAAACAAAGGTAAACATAATTTTTATTTTAAACTAAATACCATTATTTGATTCAGGTTCTTCCTTTAGTTTACGTGCGGACTATTCAGTAGTTGTTACTTCACAAATACCGAATAGGGATTATTTTTATGAAGTGATTTATTACTTGTTCCAGTGCAAAAAATACTGTTCCAATATATGTAACCTGAACCTTTTTGAACGCTAAAATTTTTATCAAGCACGTTATTTACAAACCCTTTCATAAAATCCAGACTTGTCATAAGTCTTTCATGCAGTTCATTTTTCATGGCATTCTGACTTCCTTCATTCAGAAACATAAAGTAATCATCCGGCACAAAGCTATATGGTTTGTGGTCTGAAAAACAATGAAGGAAGTTCAATAATTCAAGATTTACCCATAGTTTTATTCTCTCGGTCTCAATATGATTTCTGTTTAAATGCTCAAATGTAGAAATTGCCAGTACTGACATATTAAAGGCATCTGATTTATAGCGTTTAAATTTATCTTTGTATTCCTGACTATCTATATCTTTAAAGCCTTCAGCTTTGTTCCACCATAAATTAAACAGTCCCATAATTTTCAAAGTATAACTACTCCATGATGAACCTGAGCTTGAAATTTTGGGGTTAATCAGGAATTCTTCTTTAATCACGGGTGGTTCTTTTATCCCCTTCGATTCTATTGATTTTCTGGATTCTTCAATAATTGTTTCTTTTGTATTTACATGCTGCAAAAGGATTTCCATCATAATCAAATACATGGACAAATCAATTATTGACGGCTTATTTTCAACAGCTGATTCTAACTTCGTTTCAAGGGTTTTAATATAGTCTTTCAGACAGTTTTCAATGGATATTTTTTTCCTTTCAAACGCAGGTCTTGATATCGAGGGGTTTTTAGGAGGTTGAGCGACTTCCTCTCTTCCTGAAGATTCATTCACATTTTCAGTTTCTTCTTCATCTATCCTCGACTGTTCGTTTCTTTCCTTATTGTCTTTTAGATAACTGATAATACTCTCCCATAAACGCACGCTTTGATATTCAACATACGCCCTGCCGTTTCTCGAATTATCAAAATGTCTTATTTTATCCTGAATTTGTTGATATGATAAATACAACAAATCATTGTCTTCTTCAAAAATATCATCCGTTCTATCTTTTTTATCTGACACAGCCGAGATATTCTTTTTTGGGGCTGTAGCCTGATAAATTTCGCTCAGGTAGTCAATAATCCGTAAGGTAGAAAATCCTTCAGATTCTATAATTTTTCTTAGCTCATTCAACGATCTGTTTTTCTGAGACGGATTTGTACTTTCAAAGGCATGAATATCAGTAACAAACTGTTTATTTGAAATTATAGTATCACTTTGCTTTAAATAGCAATACATGACATGTAATATCTGTGGAATGGTGACTTTAATTGTTTTGTCCGTATCTGAAACATCCAACTGTTTCTCAAATTCAGTTTTTCCTTTAGCATCAAAGATGCATAACGTGACATTGGATAAGTTTTCATCCAAAGACAATTGCAACGACAGCACATCATAATTCCGTTCTGCCGACCTTATAAAAACTAAGTTGTTTGAGCCATTAATGCCGGCTGTACTGTTACCGTTTAGGTGTTCAAAATCACTTAAAACTTCTTTGCGTTTTTTGCGTTTCAGACCAAGTAGTTTTATATAATCTGTGTTTTCGCTTTGATATAACACACAGGCTTCCTGATTAACCGAAACAGTTTTACTCAATCCAAAAGCTGCAATCGAAGCATTGGCACTTCCCGACAACATAAAGCTCGTTTCTTTTCCTTCAAATACGATGTTCTTGGCATGGAAGAACTTTTGAGGTACATCACACTTTATATTTTCCCAATCATGAAAATGTATATTTTCAGTCGGTTTTATGTTTGTTGGAGCATTCCCAAATTCTTTTTGCAATATGACATTAATTGTTTGGGGTTTGAATGTATTATTCAATAGCTGAATGAATTTGCCATCTGTATCATAAAATGGACTCATGACAGTGATTTGTTGAATTTCTTCTTCACCTATCAGATTCACCAATTGATTAAAAATGGATTTTTGAGGTTGTGCATATAAGAAACTTATCTGAGTATTATCTTCTAAAGCATACTTATCAGAGATTTTGATATTCGTTTTTAGCAAACTGCAATTTTCTTCTATGCTTTTAATCTTATTTGCAGCACTCTGTCCTAAATCCTGATGAAGTTGCTTTATGTAATTCCACGCCTGAAGTAAAAATCCCAACTTAGCATCTTCAGCACTTTCCACATAAAATGCGTTCCAGACTTCAAGATTTTTTCCGTGACCACTACTTGTCAGATTACCGGAACCCATTAAAAGCAAAAGTTTGGTGTCTCCGGCCAGAAATATCAGTTTTGAATGAAAAGCCCCTTTGCTCTGCATTCCGTTTATGGCATAGGTTCGTTTTTTGTTTTCACTCAATGAACTCAATGAGTCCAGTTGAGAAGAAAGCATCTCGCTGTCAGCTAACACAGAAACATAATGAATCCCTTTGCTACCCAGCAATGGCAGCACCTGTTGTTCCAAGTAATACAGGTTTATGGAGTAGGTGGTAAATATGGCTGAGTGAAATTCGCGTGATGGTATCTCGCCTAATAGTATTCGTGGCTTCATACTCCTTCAATTACTTTTAGTCCATCAGTTGTGATTCGAATTAACTTATCTTCTTTAGTCACCAATCCTGTATCTGCCAGATATTGAATGGCATTATTTAAACGAGGTGTGGTACGCCCGGGTGAAGTTTCACGTAATCGCCAAGCCATGTTATCTTCAATCATATAATTATGAACCAGTGCTTGTCCAATTCGTGATTTTTGATACGACGAAAACATATGTTGATTAATTGCCTGTAGGAGTAATTTCTTTGTGTATTCATTTAATGTTAGTGTCATTTTTGAATCGACCAACTCTACAAACATTTCAATAGCATAGCCGGGACGTTCGTAATTGTTTCCGGGCAGTTTAGCCAACTTAAAAAGTTGATCTTTCTGATTTTTGCATTGTTTGTAAACAGATAGAATCGTTTTTATGGCGTTATTCAAGCACAAACCCCAATCTTTCCAACAAGCATCTACCATGGAATTGAAATACTCATAAACCCTTTCCGATTCAATTGATTCAGAAAGTTCACGAACTGTTTGCATATCTGGATCAATGTCTTCAACTTTAAAAACATTAGCTGTAGTCTCTTGCAACAGTTCAAGGACTTCATTCATGTCAGTTGGAAATTTTTCAAGACTATATTGGAAAGCAGCATGAAAATGCTCAAAAGCAACATGCAACAATTCATTAATTTCATACAGATACCAGGCCGTTGCAGTATCGTTATTTAATATCTCAACATGAGCATGTTGTTCATAGTTATTTTTCAGGAAGGCAGTTGTCAGATATTCAACTCCATCAGGATTCTTTTTCAATAATTGCAAAAGCATCTGAATTGTTTCACTTCTATGATGTGTTGGATAATCGCTTTTATAATCTTCGCTCAGTAAAATTTCCCTGAATATTTTTTGTTCCTGCGACTTAGCCGGAATATTATGAAGAGCAAACGGAGTTAGCTCAAGTAGTTTTTCTTCCGTTAATTTTCCTGCAAAAATACTTTTCAGGAATAAATCAATCACTCCAGCGGGTATATTGGCGGCAAATGCCTGAGCCAATCTTTGACCCTTTTCAGTGATTGCATATACATTTATTACCCCTTGTGGGTGAAATATCAAATCCAACTCTCTTACAGCGCCGGCATAATACTGACCAAAGACACCCATACCAAACTTCCAATAAACACCGTCTTTTTTATTTACAATATCTGCTCCTTTATCCAACCGAATAACTGAATCTATGTTCTTCAATGCATAGTTAGTCCCACTAATTCCTGTAACTTCGGGATTGTTTTTGACCATAATGTATGCCAATAACAGTTCTGCTCGACGTAGATAAAGTTGCTGTTCTATCAACGAATTAGTCTTTGTCAATCTATGCCCCAAGGTATCAAACAACCAGCAATAAAACCCCATATAACGAATGCGGTTTGTAACGTTAGTTATCCCTACAATCATATTGGCATAAATAACCACACTGCTATTTTGAATGGCGAGAGGGTCTCTACCACTGGCTTCTGTTGGGTATTCTGCCCAAAAAGGTTCAACAGATTCTTTGTTACTATACATATATAGAATATGGAAAATTCAAAATAATTAAAAGAAGTCTAAATCAGCTGCGATATCTTGCATAAATTTTGACAATGGCCTTTTGTGAATGTTTTCATATTCAACATAATTTCCTAACAACATTCTTTTTATTTCTGTTGGTGTGATTTTCAACATATTCTCAATCTCTTCTATTTTATAGCTATTATACCATTGAGTTTTCCAAACTAACTCTTCTACTATATCCTTTTGAGTATCATAAATACTTTGGATTGCATAATCTTTATTGTGTTTTTCAACAAAAGCCTCATCCGCGATTGTATTGTGAGTTATGTTTATTCTAATTTTATCTTCTTTAATTCCGATTGTTTTCTTAACTACGTCTATATCTTCCAATTTAAATTTAAAAGCATTTAATGGAGTTTTGTCAGAATACAAATGAAAATCAACACCAAGACTCACAGAGTTATTACTTTTCCCTTGATTACAATTACCACAACAAGGTATGAGGTTAAAATACGAAGTACATAAAAATGGATATTTAGATTTTGGAAAAAAATGATCTAACTGAAATCTCGCTTTTTTCTTTTTCCCCTTTCTAATTGTTATTGCTAACATTGCATTACAATATGGGCAAGTTTTTAATTCTAATTTATCGGCGATTTTGTATGCATAATGTTTTTGTAAAGAATCATAGCGAAGCGCTTTAATAATTTCTTCTGAAAAAGTAGTTGCACTTTTTCCATTAAAGAAAATTGAACCGAGTTTGCTATCTGTATAATTTACCAATTTTTGTTGTATTTCAGGATTACAGTACAGTAAAGATTTATTGTATGAAAATATAATTAGCTTTAAAACTCTCACATGATTCATTAATCCTAACGCACTATATTTTGCTAACAGATTAGCTAAGAGTATTGAAGGAGCGACAAAGTTTATTGGTCTATCAGCAAACAAGTCATTTGAGAATTGTATAGCAAAATCATTTAAATCTTTATCAATTTTTATTGGTCGCATCTTGATATAGTTTTTTATATAATTGATTCTCTATTAATAGTTGCTCGTAAGTTTTTTCTTTACATTTCACATTATATAAATCCCTTAATCTTGTCCTAATAATTGGCTCGCCTATAGACTCTATTAACTGGTAATAATAATCTTTATCATCCAATTCTGGTTTTTCAACCCAATCAATTAATTCTTTAATTTTTTTCTTTGACCATTCTCCAATAAAACCATCATTCATAAAAAAACCATTCTTCAGTAAATCATAAATATTCGCACCGAAAGTGTTCAATTGTGAATTTTTCGGCGTTGAATATCCTGTATTTTTATCAACCTTTAAATAAAGATTATTTTGTCCAGGTATATCTGATAGAATATATGGAGAATGCGTTAAAAATGCAATATTAATGCCTCTAAATGTATCTAAATTTTGAGGATTTATTTTTCCAATGTAGTCTAATATATCTGATATATAACTTCTTTGCCAATCGGGATGATAATACAATTCAATCTCATCTAATATTATATTAACATACTTGTAATGAATATAATTGTCTTCATATTGTTCAACTGAATTTAAGTTTACTAAATGGTAAACAATTGAACTGATACTATGAATCTTCTGTTTTTCACCAGAACTTAAACTATCAAATGGAATATTATTTCTAAAGAGTATTACAGTGTTAAAGACTGAAGGTGGAACCATCATAAACGTGTTTATAAAGAATTTCTCATCTTCTTTAATTCTCTGAATTAAAGAAGATAAACTTTCAATATTTAATACGACCTTGGGGTAATTAAATGGATTTGTTTCAGACGTAAGTGGTTGTTTTTCAAAAATACTATCAAAATATTTGATATATAGAATAATACCTTTTATCTTAAATACAATATGACTGTTGGAGTCTTTTATCTTCTTTATATACGCATCAATATACTTAATGTTTTTAGATTCTTCAGGTTTTGTTTTAAATTTATTAAATTGCCTATATTTCCTACAAATCTTATAAAGTTTGTATTGTATATATTCAAAGGAATATTTCAAGAAAGCATTATCTTTAATTTTTTCGAAAGATAGCTCTAAATCAAAGTATTTATTTAAAGCTATAATAATATCAGACTCCTCTCTATTCGGTTGAATAGATACATTTGTCATATTCCTTCTATTGAAAAACTCGTCATCATATTTATTTAGTTCATTCTCCTTTTCCTTAATACTTAAATAGTTAAATAAAGTCAATTGTATAGATTCTGCTATTTTATTATTTGCAACATTTCTTAGGCTATTTATGTCATTTCCTTGTTCTATTTTTTCAAGCAAATTAGCTTGAAGTCTTTTTGTCAGTAGTCCTTTCTCTCTATTTATATCAATATTTCCTTCTTTCCTCATTGGATTAAGAACTATTGGCGTTTGGTATCCATCATTTTTATGAAAGAGGGAATTTATCCATTCACCTATTTCTGTAGAATTAAGAGCATAATGAGAATAATTCACAACAATTGAATAAAAGAACTCTGGTAAATCATCTATTGTCAATAATCTGTTGTTGTCTGGATTAAATACAACTTCATTGTATTCAGATATCTTTGATGTATTTATATAAACAAAGCTATTTGTGAATATCAATTTAAAGAAACTGTTGTTGTCTACTGTATAGACCAATTCCAAGTCGAGAAATCCGAAAGGTACTAATGATTTATTGCCTTTACCTTTTATAAGATTCAAATAACACCCAATATTATAATTAGCCCAATATATCAGTTCAATCAATGTACTTTTACCTGAACCATTGCTACCAACAATAGCATTTATAGTAATCGAGATATCACTATGTCCATTTAATTTGTATATATCAATATCTGACTCAGGATTATATTTAATGATATTATTATCTATAAATTGATAATGAGAATAAAAGGGATAAAATGTGTTAGGAGAAAGCACTTTCAAAAAGTCATTATCCTTAACTAACGAACTTGAAGATTTGGCTGTCGGTTTATACCCTGTTTTAATTGCAATAATTCTGAATCCTTTCATGTTATCAATTTATTGTAGTTTCAGATTGTTTTAATACGGACAATATTTCTCTCATGAGTTTGACAAATACTCTGTTTTGATCACCAACTGTATCGTCACACAAAGGTTTATTTGGATCGTTCGCTGCTTGAAATTGATTTATATCATTATATGCATCATATAAACATGGTTCTAAAATTACTGAAAAAATCTTAGTACCATCCGTTTCAGCCTTTTTTAGTAGTTTTGGAAGTTCTTTGTTTTGAATGAAATCAGAGGCTAAAAAGCTAGTTGAAACAAGTAATATCGCAACAGCTGATTTGTCAAGTGATTTTTCAATTTCTTCTTTCCATTTCTCACCGGTATGAATTCTTGTATCATCCCAATAATCAATTTTATCATTTAACCTATTAAGTACTTTTAGATGTTTCTTCAAAAGATCAATCCATTTTTTATCGTCATCATGTGCGTATGAAATAAATATGTTTAATTTTTTACTACTCATTTTTTCAATTTCTATTATTGGTTTTGATAAAGAAATATGATTATCAGGTGTTTTTTGAATTTTGTGAAGATGATTTATACAATTGCCTTTAATAAGAGTCAAAGTTTTATATGTTTCAGAAACTTCATGTGTGTTTTCAGTGAACGCATATAAATTTTTCAAGAAAGGTGCTTTTTCGAATGTTATACCAAACTCTTTTATAGGATTATCACTAATCCATAATGACTTTAGTTTAACAATGCCTGTTGATATTTTAAAGATATTGATATCGTTGTGGCTAATATTGAGCTTTTCCAAATTTTTAATCAAAGCCTCATTTATTGAGGTAATAACATTGTTTTGTAAGAGTAATGCTTTAAGCGAGGAATCTTCAAGTTGAGACGGTAAAGTCTTTATTTGATTGTTTGATACGTTCAATGTTTCTAATTTTGGCAACTTAAATATATCAGCATAGAGCTGTTTGATTTTATTATTTGATAAATCCAACACCTTCAATTTGCGCAACAACCTTATCTCTTGAGGAACTTTTCCAATAGAGTTATTGCTTAGAATCAGTTTAGTAAGATTTGTACACTGAAAGATTTCTTCAGGAAACCGTTTTAAATTTTTATTGGACAAATCCAGCTTAGTGATTTGTTTCAATGTTTTTCCTTGTACTTCAATTTTCATATCAATAATATTATTACTTTTGCAACCAACTCGGACTATGGAGGGTAGCGAGTATAAATAAGTAGAGGTAGCTGAGGTAACACTCTAACAAAAAACTACACTTTAAGCCGTTTTCACTTTGGGTGGTTTTGTCAAACAAAGCCGATTTGTAATCACTTTGGGTGGCTATGCTAAACTAAGCCGAACACACTTATCTAAAATCTTCGCCACGGCATCCTCACTATAATTTTTACAGTGTCCTGTCTTTTCCTATTGTTTGTAACAATATGGCTATAAGGACACTTACAGCAAAGAGCCATTCTCCGGGGTGGCTCTATTTTTTTCGACTTCTTACCCCATTTATCATTCCCTCAATAAAACCAATTTTTTCTTTGTTCAACCCGTATTTAGCATACTGCTGTCGATATCAGCAACCTACTTAATCTAATCAATATTGGACACAGTTATTCAGATATTTGCTGTCTAATATCTTTGTCAAGTAAATCGACAAAGTATTTTAATTGCTCCAAACATTCATCGTATGTTACAATTCTCAGATTTTTCAGATTATTTCTGTATAATTCAAATGACCTTTTCATATTTTTTTCATCTAAATCAGATAATCTACCAATGATTATTAAGCCTTGAACATTATACGCTTCAACGTTTCTATCTTCTGCATTTTTCATTAGCGATGCAATATCAGTTTCCAATTGATATTTTTGAGTAAGAAGCTGTGAAATTGCGCCCGACAAATCTTTAGAAGCTGAATAAACTCCAGTTTCTCGATATGGTTTTTTTTCTATCAATAATGTTTGAGGCGTTTTTATTTCAACAATAAACGTATTATTTGTTATTTTATGCTTTTGTAGAAAATCAGGATATTGTCCGTTTTTATTATCAAACGATTTACCACCCACATATGCTTGGTTCTTAAATTGTACATAGGGAGATCCTGCAAACATTGTCAACAACAATGGGTTTTCTTCAAAAAATGACTGATAGGTTGACTCTTTGTGATTCTCGCTCAATTTCTTTTCAAATTCAATTGTAAGAATTGTAAGATAGCTTAAGTCAGCATTATCTTTTAATTCAGATAGGCTTTGTTTATCGTCAAGTGACAATTTCCTCAAATCAGTATTTTTTATAATCTTATAAATAAAGTTTTTTTGTGGTTTCCTTTTTAATTCCGGATATTTTTCGGAATCAATATTGTACAATAAATTTTCATAGACGAAAGACTCTTTTGCTACTATTGCTTCGTTTTGATATAAATCGTGATTTCTGTCAATTCCTCTACATATTTTATCGAAATCAAAATGATTCACTATAAGTACATTATCCTCAACGTTAGTTGTTTTAGTTTGGGATATTATTATTTTTTCGCATTTTCGAAAATGCTTCAAGAGAGTTGTAATAATGATTCGATATTTTTTTTCAAGACCAAGACCGTATCTCAATGTTTTAGTAAATCCTTCGGGAAGCCCATAAATAACATCTTCTCCATTAAATGTACTTTTTTCAACTTCAACACCAAATCCCTCAAATTCAATGACAACATTTCCATATTTTGGCTCTAAAAAATACGTTGAATCTTCTATTGTATTGGTCGGATATATAATGGTGATTTCATTGTTTAAGTCTATTTCTACCAATAATTTTTCTCTTCCATTTTTCAAATCTAAATAATAACACTTAACAGTATCATTGCCTTGATAAATTTTGATTGGATTAGGAAGCCCACCTACTGACGGAGGTAAATCAAGTAATTCATCCATATTCTTTAAAATAAATATATTTCTACGTCTTTTATATCATAGTAGCCAACGTTAAACAGCTTCTTTTTCTTACCCCATCACCTTTATCATTCCCTCAATAAATGCCACTTCTTCTTCGTTCAAACCGTATTTGGCATACAGTTGACGGTCGATATCAGCTACCGACTGACTCCAATTGATATCGGATGTGGTAGTGAAATCTTGAAGGGGAATAAATTGAAATTTATCTTTAGCAATGTTTTGAGTTAATAAAATTGTCGAAAGTAAAAACCTGAAAAATCTTGTTTGAACATAATTCTTCAAATTTGTAGCTTCTAATTCGTTTTCAAACACCGAAAGCAATAAATAGGATTCTGTACAGATTACGTTTGGTGATAAGACTTCTATTCTTGAAACAACTTTCTTTTTACCATCTTTATCTGATTGTCCGGCATGTTCTGCACTGGTTTTGGACATTATTACTTTCCATTTCCCAATCAATTGCTTATTTGCAATTACATCAAATTCGTTTATGTAGGAAATACCTTGACTTCCGAAAAGTGTTATTGAATTTTCAAAACAACTTTTTGCTCCTTTCACATTGCTACCAAGCCCAAATGGTTTACGACTGAATACATGTGAAGACAAGTTATCTTCTTGTTTTTCTCTAACTTTAGTTACAATATTGACTGCTTCAGTATCTCTAATAAAAGTATCAAATTCATTTAACGTTCTTTTCGAAGTAGTTTTTTCGTTTTTTCGATAATTAATGACATTACATAGTCCATTATAATGTGCATCCCATAAAAAATAGCAAATACCACCTGCAATATCAACACCTTGGAAACAATCTCGTGAATCATCAAAATCAAATAGTTTATGCATTCTTGTATCACTTAACATCGATTCTCGAAATTGATCCAACCCTTTACCTCCACTATACCATTTGGAAGGCATAATCATAGAAAGATACTCTGGATTTGCTTTCTTTGCAATGTCAACAAATTTATCATATACAGGTACAGCACTTGAACCTGTTCCTCCACCATCCATTACCTGATACGGCGGATTTCCTACTATTGCGTTGAATTTCATATTGTCGTTGTTGTTTGATTTCCAATAAGTTTTACCTTGTTTCACTTTTTCAATAAAGTTAGCGGGTTTGTTTGTTATTTGATTTACAAGGTCTTCGAAATAGCGGGTATTTACTTTTGCCTTTCGGAAACCTGAAAGAGTTCGCCGTGTAATACTTTTAGCCATAGGCGTTTTGCAAATCACGAAGATGTTTTCTGCCAGCGTTTTATCCCACAAGGTGAGTTTTAATTCGGGTGTGGGTGTTGTGTTCAGCCCCATTGGGTCGTCGGCTGCAAGGCGTGCGCGGTAAATGCCGTACGCCATATATAACGGATAAAGTCCGGATTTGGAATTTATTTCCAGTATCCGTGCATCGGGTGCAAATACGTTTTTGGTTACTTCGTCTTGCTCGACGTAGCGGGGTTGTTCCTGAGGGTTTTCCTGCGCTTCGTCGTAAAACACATAACCACCCATACAGTCTCCCACATGCATATTCACTACTCGCCACGGGGTCAGCACTGTTTCTTTGTCGGGATTGCGGAAACTCCCGAAGATGGCTGTTATGCGTGCAATACGTTCTTCCACAGTCAACAAATCGGCTGCACGAGCCATAGCACGTATGCGCTTACCGGCAGCACGGAACACATCGGGTTCGTAGTATTTTTTAAAACTATTGAAAAGTTGCTTGCTCACGCCTTTGGGCATAAACTCGTCCCACGATTGCGGGTCGATGAGTTGTGCAAAATTGTGAATCGTAATTTCCTCGTTTTCGTCGTTTACTTCCGCACCGTAAATTAGCAACGGCATACGTATGGAAATACCACGCAGAATTGAAACAGCACTATCGCGATTTTTCCGTTTCTCTTCTTTGTCTTTCAGTAGTTTTTTCTGTTCTTCGGTAAGTTCTTCTTTTTTACGACTTTTCTTTTCTGCTTCTTCTAACTTGTCGTATTGTTCGTCAGTGAAACCCTGTTTGTTAATATCAATATCACCACTTTTGGGCATGGCTTTGGTGCTGCCAATAATCTCTTTTAGACCATGAAACTCTTCGAGTTCAACATTATCGAGTTTCATTAACGAGTCATTGTTGTAGAGATAGTTGTCCTCAAAGCCATTGCGTACAACCCGTTCGATATATACTTTTTTGAGTTGTTCCAACATGCCATCTACATTGTAGGCACTCATGCGCGAACCATCTACGGCAATTATAGGGCAGAAGTTCAGGAATTCGCCCATAATGTCACGGTCTTGTACGGTAGTTTTGCCAGCTTTAGCCGATATTTTGGCTGTTTCGGCTATTACTTTCAGTGTGCGGTCGGGTGCAAAGTCGAACACAAAACATTCTTCTTTTACCCGTCCGTTAATGTTGGCTGGCGTTTGTACACGAAAAATAGTTTGCATATATGCCGATGCCGAAGTGTTGAACGAACCTGAAAGCATAAACACCGCTGTCCATGCTGGCACAGAAACGCCAGTAGTCAATCGTCCACACGAAAGTGTAATGGTGTAGGTTTCGTGGGGGTTTTCGCCAATGGCAGCTTTTACCTTTTCGAGTGATTCTTGGTTGGCTTTTTCGTCATCGTTATCGCCATCGCCAGCTACGTTCACAATATTGAACTGTCCGAATATTGGGTGTGCTTGCAGCATTGCACTTAGTGTTCGCGCCTCATTTACGCCAGGTACCATCCACAATGAATGGCGGAAGTTATTGCGATATGCTTCCTTAGAGTATGGATAATTACTTGTTTCGTCAGTTTTTGTTATAAGGTTGAGGAATGAACGAACATCGCCATCGTGTATAAACTTACCTTCTTTGTTTACACGGAAAAATTCACGAAAATTGAACGCCACTTCTTCATCAATAAATTTCTTCATCAATTTGCCAAGGTCGTAGGTAAATATATTCAATCGGGGTAACGAAGCGTAGGGGTTTGGGTCTCCAAAATGCAACTCATCCCATTTGGCTTTGGCACGTTGCTCCATCACATAATCCCATGTGTAGATTTCATCTTCTTTAAAGTCGTCGAACAAATTAAACGGTGTGCCCGACAAGCGTAATACTTTTGTGTCGGTTTTCACCAGTTCGCTCATAACATTTATGCCAAGTTCGGTTTTTGTGCCTTCGTGCGCTTCGTCCACGATAATAAAATCCCATTGTGTGGCAAATAATTCGTTATTTTTATCAAAGTTGCCACCTACCAGTTCAGAACCACGCAAATCCTGTATCGAAGCAAAATAAACATACTTGCTTTCTCCCTTTTTACTAAGTTTTTCAAGAATGCCAAATGAATCGCCGTTGGTTTTCGAACCATATCTGAATTCAGGTCGGTCGTAGAAAATCTTCCCAAAATCCTCAAACCATCCTGCATCCACCACAGGGCGGTGAGTGAGAATAAGTGTGCGGGCGAAATCCATATCTTTCACTACCTGCAATGCCGAAAGGGTTTTACCAAAGCGCATTTTGGCATTCCAAAGCATTTGATTGGTTTTGCGGAATTGTTTTTTGGTTTTATCGATGGCATCTTTTTGTTCGGGGCGGAAAGCAATGGGGTCTCTATCTTCGGTAATTTGGTGAGCGCCCAACGATTGTTTGCCTTCTTTTACTGCTTTAATGGCATACTTTATGGTTTCGAGGTCGGTTATAAACCACTCATTCGCTTTGTTTTGTGTGTCGAAAGTTTTTCGTTTAATCCCGGAACGTATCAGTACGTTATGGACTTCGGCATCCGAAAAGGCTTGTATTGTTCCTTTTTGAGCATAAACTGAAACTTCGGTATAAAGTAAATCGTAACTGATTCCTGCTGTTTGGGTATATTGATTAATGCGTTTTTTGGAAGCTTCGTTCAGGGCTTTACTGTTGGGTTCAAGACCCCAGATATTCTCATTGTCAGAGGTTGCTTCACCAATTTTCAGGCAGCCTTTATGCTCAGCATCGTTGATGCGAAACACGTAAATCAGTTTGAGTTTTAATGCCGAAGTAAATTTCATACGGTTTGTTTTTTCATTAGGTCAATGAATTTTATTTTACGACCTTTTTTGTTTGTTTCCGGGTCTTTGTTGCTCCAATCTTTCAAAAGGCAATAAATACCGTTGTGCCTGCGTATATTGTCGGTCTTGCAACCGTAACACGGTGTTATTGTTTCATCGCCAAAGAGTTCAGTAGTCACTTCATCATGACAGCTATTGGGTACTATACCTTTCAAACCGTCCATTTGCCAAACATTCCATGATATAATGTAAGCGATATATTGTATAGATTTCAGTAAAGGTTGACTGCTGAATTTTTTTTCGTAGTTCTCGATAAACGTATAAAGCATAGCCTCTCGTGCAAGTAATAAACTGTCGCCTTGCCACTCATAAGCGTAAGTATTTTTGTAGGCAGTTTGTGCAGCTTCGAGCCAATCGCCTGTTGTTTCAGTGTTTTCGCTTACGACACGCAGTTTTCTGTCGAGCAATCCAATACGGTTTTCAATTGGAATAAATTCCCCAGTGGTGGTGTCGTAACGGCTGGTTATGTAAGGTGCTTCACCACAGGTCATTTCTAATCTGGTGTCGCGTACATAGTGCTTCCAAGTTTTGCCTTCGGGGAAAGTGATTTTTTTGGGATTATCTTGCCAAGTGTGTGAACCATCAGGGTCGGTAATTTCTGTGTTGAATACATTTTCGCGACCAAACCAAGCATTATCAATCAAGTTGTTTTGAGCATTGCAAATCCAGGACGGAGTAAATACTTCGGCCATATCCCGAACCCGCGACTGTTGCATGTCTTTGTCTTTCTGTACGCGCGGCATTATTACATTACCGTTTTCACCTGTAATGAGTTCGGGCAAAATGAGCGAAGTAAATTCGTAGCCATTGCCTAAATATTGGTAGTTATCAGTAGCCCAAAAGATATTATTCTGTGTGGTATGGTCTCGTAGAAGGGTTTCCAGTACCTCGGGGTACTGCTCACGTATATCGTTTTCTTTTATGTCAACTTCGTTATTGCTTACTCTTAACATGCAGTTTTTTTTATCTAATATTGGATAGGAATAGTACGGTTGTAAATAATAATAGTTTTAAATCAATTAATTTGCAAATTTTCTTAGAAGCGTTTTGACTTCGTCTAAATGCTCTGTTGTTTCAACTATCATTGCACAGCTTGGACCATTCCAAAATTTCTGAACACTTGCAGCTAAGGGTTTTATAGTATGGTTTTTAATTTCAATTCTTGTTTTATCTTCCGACTGCATGACAATGATTCTGATTTTCTTATTTGAAATCAGAAGAAATGAAACATTCTTTTCCTTTTTAATAGCAATATAATGTTTTTTGGGGTTGAATAATAATGTTGGATTTGCGTTGAACATATCCGTTTTTAATTCATTGTATATTTGTCTTACAGCTTCTGTAGAACCCTTCAGGTGGAACTCTTCGGTATATTCAACCTCTTCGGAATTGTCTAAAATATCATCTTCTATTTCTGCAAATTCAAGGTTTTCAAATTCCGGGTGCATGGTGTAGATAGTTTCGCCATTGTTTGTGAATTTTTTGATTTGAATTAGCTTTAGCATTTTTCCCCATGTATCTGAATAGGTATCTATAATCTCGGGAAGCTCTTTTTTCTCTCCATCAATGATAAGTAATACATTTTGACTGCGATCAAGTGTGTCCTTGATAAACTTATAGATTTCCTTTTCACCTAAGAATTTTTTGAATTCTTTTTTCAAGTCCTCATCATTGCTAATAAATTGAAAAATCTTTTCTACAAGTTCATTTTGACTTTTAAAGTTTTTGTAGAAACCAAAGAACTTTGTGATTTGGGGAAATATGTGGCTATAAAAGTCGTGCTTGGCCAATTCAACTTCTACAATGTAAAATTCTGGATTTTTCTTGTCTGATAAATCAAAAAGAAATCCGTCAGGAATTGAGTTGCCTATGCTTTTGGTTTGTATTTTTCTTTTAGCATCAATGTAAATGGAATTTGAACCAAAGAACTGTTTTGAGTTTAGTACAACTTCTTTTTCAAAATCTGATTCTAAGCTAAATTGAAACTGGTGGAAGGTCTTATTATTGAAAAAAAGTTTCATGATACAGATTTTAAAATTATATGTTCTACAAAAATACACATTTACTTTAACACGGCAATTTTGAGGGTGAAAAATAACTCAAAGTGAAAACCTAATGGTCTTGTTTATTCGTTGATATTGGTGATAATTAACTGTTCGTTTCCAATGTGTAAATAATATTCCCCACATTGTAAAATATGGGGAAACTGGGGAAATGGAAGAATATGGACATCTCCATTAACCTCAGTTTCTTCATAATCCCCAGTTTCTCCACTTGTGAGGAACTGGAGAGAGAATGTATTTCAGAGAAACCAAAGGTTTGATTTTCCGAATTGTGGAAGCTCTGCATCGGAGAAATGGGGGACGATTTCGGCAACCATTTCGGGATATTTGATTGTGATTGGTAAATTTTGTTGTGAAACAGATTTCCAATACATACGTGAGAATTGATAGACTTGGTCTAACAATTCGCGGACTACCGGCATTGTAATTTCGTAGTCTTCGTTGGCAGAAGATATTTTTATTTTTACCGGGAAATGATAGTCTTTTTTGCCTTTTTCGTCTTTAAACTTTTCGTTGTATTTGGCATTGTTGTAGAGCAAGTATTGTTTGTTACCAACCCTAACGATAGTTCCACTCATAGGCATCAAATCTTCTGCTTTTGAGTTGTATGCAAAAATATCATTGGATTCAGTTTTGTTGATAGTAAGAATGACAACCGGAATCTTTAGCCCTAACCGATTGAGCATGTCTACAATGCGTTGAGAATCTTTTTTACGCATAGTTTTGTAATAATGTATGATAAGGCGTTCAGCTTTTTCGTTTTCTATTACATAATGCATAAGTGCTTTTCGAATATCGGCCACAAGGTGGTCGAGGTCATTATCACGGTAGCAATCAAAGTTGTTGAAAAGACCTTCTTTAGTGAACGAGAATGCGCTGCCAATGTATCGTTTACCGATAGACAATGAATGAAACGCACCAACTCCAACAATCAAATCATTCTTTGCTGACGAAGCTAATCGCCAAGGGATACCACCAATTTTAGCTAAAAGTGCAATTTCGATATTTGGTAAATGATAAGTAAAAAATTCATCTGAATGCCTTTCTTTGTATATAACCTGAGAAGTAATTCCTTTATCGAGCAACAATTCTTTTATCTGGTAATAAACACCAAAATGTGGGCTTGCAATATCCGTTTTGCTGAGTGGACTAATATAGATCGCAACATAGGTGCAATTGGGTTTATAAACTTTATTGACTAATGCTTTTTTTACTTCTTCGACAGCTGTATCGAGCGAAGTAAAAAAAATACTGCTGTTTGATTCAGTATGGTAAGGTTGTTTGATATAAATTGAAAGCGGTTTAAATGCTTTATATGGTTTTTCTTTACCAGTTTCACGGTCAGTATAGGTTTTATCTAAGCCATTTGTAAAAATGTCGTGGTAGATTTTGACATGTTCTAAATCTGATTGCTGATAAATAAAAAAGAAACTCACGTTGTTTGACGGTGAGGACTGGAAAGGACCATAATCCCGCATACCTTCAAATGGTTTTAGACTTGTCAGTTGTTTTGAAAATAATAAGTCTTTTGAAGCCCCGGAAACTTTACTAATATTGTTATCAGGGACAGCAATAAAACTTTCAGCGATATTCAAGGTGTTTTTAAATTCCTCGTTGAAAAGATTTGATTTACAAAAACCGTTGATGTAAGTTTGTGTAGATTTATATTTGTTGTAATTTGTATATCGGTTTTCGGGAAGGTTGTAGAATCTATTTAATGAAAAATTCAGGACAGGAAATATTTGCTCAATATCTGCTTTATCATCAGTAGTCATGTTTTTATACTTGACTAATTTACCTTTAGAAATTACCAAAGAAAACAGATCGCAGTCCGTGTCGGTAAGTTGAGATATTGGGGTGTTGAACGTACGTGAAATACCATTGAATGAAACAAGTAATTCAAAGCCTTTGGTAATGCGACCGTGTTGTGGGTTGAGAGAGAATTTGTAGTACTCGGTATAACGTTCGTTATTTTGTTTATTGGCTTTTACCCATAATTCAACACCATCAACAAAATCATAAGAAACTGCTGCAACTTTACCAAGAAAATAATTGTATAAAATATGTCTTACATAATGTGTTGCAAAGCGTTTAGCTTCGTAGAGATTAATCTCTGCACTAAATTTAATACCTGTGCATTCAGCTTCTTCATTAGTGAAAGAACAAAAAAGTAAATCTTTGTCGGCTAGGATTTCGGGGTTTTGCTCCCAAAGTATTGGACACTCGACTTTGAAAATAGTAAGTGGGTGTTGTTCTTCTACTTTTTCAGTGTAGAAATTCATAGGCAGTGTTTCCGAAATCAGTTCGAATGATAGAAGATTAAGGTGCATAAGCGATAAATTTTAGTGCATGAGTATATGTTTATTTTTATGTTTTTATTGAACTAAGATAATTTGCGATTCACCAGATAAATGATATTAACTGGTTATAGATTCCCTGATTGATTATTTGTTTTGTCACTGTTTAATGACAAATACAGCTATACGTTTGTTTTTGATTTTCAACTATTTTTACTACGCTAAAATGCAAAGGTAATAAATTTTAATGTATTTATTTAGACTAAATTCACATTAATTTCTATGCTTCTTTCTATTTGCTTTTATGAAGTATTCAATATCAGCAATCGCATACAAATTTATGTTAAAGACAATCATAGGTGTAATCAAATCTTTATCAATCACTTGTCTTTTCTGTATTGATTTTGAGCGTAATGATTTAACAGGCCTGTTTTAGCGAACCGTGCAATTTGCTTCTCGGCAGTTTTGGCTGGGATATTCAATTTTAGAGCAACTGTAAGATAGGTTTGACGGTCGAATTCATCAGGGAGCAGATTTAAAAACTGTTGTTTTTGATTGGGCTTCCCTTTGGCGGCTGTGTCGCTTGGTAACTGTTGAAAAACATGCGCAGCATGTTGAACAAGAACTTTGACCATTTCCATAGCGATACCGAAATCAGTGTCGGAGCAAACAAGCGGTGAACGTAACTCCCCGTTGTCCATTATGCGCAGGGTTGTAAGAATCATAGCTATGCGAAATGTGATTAAACCCAAACGACGAACAGTGCCAATGTAATCCTCACCACAAAGTTCAATGTACTGAATTTGTGTTTGCTCAAAATAGTTGTTGAACTGCTGTTGCTGTGAAACTGTCAGACAAAACCGCATAGGTTTGTCCTGACTTTCCAGACTTTTATATAGCTCATGAAATTGAGCACCCAAATGATCGAAATAGTGGTCGAGTGTTTGACCGCTTTCTCCGACAAACACGTCTTTCCATTCGTAACGAATGTTCATGAAGTAGAATATAAAGCGGCTGAATAAGCCGTTTTCGGCATTTGGAATGAGTGTCGAAACCTGTCGGGGTGTACCTGAAAGCAGTGCCGAAAGGCGTGGCAAATCAATTTCGACAAACTCCCGGTCTTTGCGGCGGTTGTAGGTAATTGTTTCGTGGTGGAACGCTTTGCGGAAACCATCGGAATAATTGCCGTGCTCGGATTTGAAAGTGAGTGCAAGCGTGTCTCCCTCCGTTTCAAAAATCAATCCTTTTCCTTTGTTATCATTGAGGATTTGAAACAAGCCTGTTGCACTGTTGTTGGCAGGAATGACAAGCATTTTGAGCGGTGGTTCCTGTGGTTTTTCCATATTTGTTTTATCGCCTTTGGCTGTTGCATATTCTGTCAGATCACGTTGATAGGCTTCGAATTCAGCTTTGTTTTGTTCCCGGAGTGCCTTGTGAATTGGTTCTACCAATTTACGGCATAGTGTGAGTCTTCCTTTCCCAGCTGAAGCCTGTGCGGTAACAAATAAAAAAAGGTTGGCGAAAACTTCACGTTCAGCATATACTCCGTATACGTTCGGAAAGCACGAGCTCATGGTTACAAGTGAACCGAGTAACAAAATGTCTTTGTCTTCGGGTGAAGTGCCTTTGATAGTAATGCGGCGAAGTAAGTCGGGTAGTTGGTCAAAAATTTCGGAAGGAAATGAACACAGTTGAGTACTTGTTTCGTTTTCAGAAGTTTCCCCAGTTTCCGCAATTTCCGACCTCACCCCTGATCCCTCTCCAAGTTGAAAGGGGGAATGTGCCATGTCACTTATTGAAGATTGACCAGCCTTTGCAATTCCGATATTTACGCCGGCTGACTTGGCAAGGTGGTAGAAAGTTTTAATAGAAACACCATGCCCGTTTGCTTTCAAACATGCATCGAATTGTTTGTTGGCTTCTGTTGAATTATAATCCTGATAGAACCTACTTAGTCGGTGAAAGTAGCCTCTGCCGGATTCTCCAAGCTCGTCGGCAAGTGCAAAGCCAAGGTCACGCCAATCGGCATAGTTTGGAGCTATATCGATTGCGGAAGATTCAATTCGTTGGGTGATTGTTTCAATATCAGAACCCGACCTCACCCCTGAATCCTCTCTGACCTCTATCCCCCTACGGGTACTTTCTCCCAGAGGAGAAAGAAAATCGGAATCGGGTTTTTGAGAGGGGGAAAGTGTTGTTGATTGAACAGGCTTATTGCTTGCGGTTGCTTTGGATTCTGTTTTATTGGTTTCTTTCCAGTCTGCTGGATTAAATATTTTCTTGCTCATATTGTTATAGGTTGCTTGGGTGGATAAATGCATTTGGGTCGTGGGGTAAAAAACAGGCTCGAGAAACGTCCCTCCCTGACTTGTCAACTTCAATGCTATAGGTTTTTAAAATGTAAAAAGCTACGGCGGCAAAGTATTCGGTGTGTGGTGTTTGGGAAGTATCAATAGGAATGATCCATTTCAATCCATCACCCGAAGGACTTACAAAAAGTAGCTGCGTATCAAAATAGTCATCGTCAAGCAAGGCTTGACGGACTTCTTCGAGGTTTGGCAGGTGGTCGAAATCGACCGCCATTAAACCTGAATGCTGCACCAGATTCTTGTCGTTCCGGGAAGTGAAAGTTCCTGAAAAAGTGCAGTAGTCAAAGTTGCTTGCTTTGAATTGTCGTGCTTGCTTTGGCTCAGTGATTGACCGAAGTTTGTCTGTACGCTCTTTGTAGAAATCACCTGTGATTGCATTGTAAATTTGCAACAATGTTGCAGATTTATGGGGTACTATGTTTTTGATTGGTGATTTGTAGAAAGAAAAAGACCTCACCCCTGATCCCTCTCCAAGTGGAGAGGGGGAAACTGGTGTTACAACTTCTTCCGGTGATCGTTTTGCATTGTTGCGGTTAGTGTAAAAATCCTTTTTCTTTCCAATGCGCAAGTGCAAATCACGGTTAAGTGTTTGCAGTAGTTCGTTGTCCCGGAGCTTGTAATGTAGTTCGGCAAAGTCGAACACATTACCTTCAGCAATAGCATTATCGCTGTCGGTGTGCCGGGCTTCATTATCAACAATGACAACCAACAAAGTTGGTTTGTCAGCATTAAACGGATTACGGGCGGGGGCGCAAGTCCTCCCCGAAAGGGAGAGGACTGTTTCACCTTGATAGTATTCCCGCAAGATATGAGCATAGATATTTAACCCGTAATGAGTCTCGCTCAAAATTTGCTGTTTACTTATCGCTGCCATAACTACGGATTTTATACATGGTGTAGTTATCCTTCAAAATTCGCTGAATGTCTTCAGTGCGATAATAGAGCTTGTTTCCAATGCGGGAGAATGGCAATGTGCCATTTGTACGCAATGTCTGCAAGGTTCGGGGGCTAATGTGCAACAATAGCATTACATCTTGATTGTCGACCCATTCTTTACTCAAATCTTCGCAGGAAGTGGGGGCGTTTGTTAGCTTGGATTCAATTAAATTCAGTGCTTCCAAGATTTTACAACTGGCTGGACATGCGCATGAGTGCTGTCTTTGTTGCTCAAACTGATAGAGAATGCTTTCGGGGCAGCAACGAAGTTCTTCCAGAATTTCGTCTAATCGGCGGGGTTGCTTGTTGTCGTTCATCTTACAATCCTCCCTTTTTTAGCTACAAATTCTGCTGCTTCAGCTCTTAGTTCAGCTGCGGTTTTGCGCTTGCCTGATTTTAGCCATTCGTCAATCTCTGACTTTAGGAACATGAGCTTTTTTCCGTGTTTGTGATTCGGAATGAGCCTTTGTCCTACCCATGCATAAACTGTTGGTGCTGCCGGGTGGTCGGGGTGGTATTCCTGCAATTGTTGCAGATTGAACCATTGGTCAGATTCATTTGACCCTGACTGATTGTTGGATATTAAGGATTCCAATTTTTCAACCTTTCCAATAAGATATGCCATTGCTTTAGGGATATCATTAAAGGAAATTTCTGTGAGCGTAAACTCATTTAAATTATTTTCTTGCATTGTTCAAATTTTAATGCGTTAAAATTTGTGGCTCCACCAACACCCACGAGCCACGTTTGTGAGCGTTGATTTGAATGCAAGAATAATAAGTGACGCAACAGTGAAATAGTGGTGATTTGAAGTCACCAAAATCACCAGTGAATAAGTATGATAAACGATTGATAAATAGCAAAAAAAATAATGGTGATTTAGCAGTATTTTTTGCTAAATCACCATTATCACCAAATCACCACAGAGGGTTTTTTATTTCTTTTCCTGAAATTTTTGAAGATCAGAGTCGTAATGAAGGGGTACGGTACTAAATTTTTTGCGTGTAGTTTCAAACACAACATTTTCAAATTGGTTAAAAATAGCATGTAGCAGGCTTATCCATTCGGGACGAATAGGCCGTGTTGAATAGAGTTGTTTGTGAATTAGATAAAATGTATATCGCAGATATTCATTTGAGATACTAATTGTGTAAATTGGTTTTATGTCAGTAGGAACAATGCCTGTATCAATTAAATTTTCAACGTATTGAACTAATCGGGCAAAATCGTTGTCATACATTATCTTCTCGTTTTTCAAGTTGTGACCAGATAAGAAATTCAATAGCTTGCGAGCTATTATTTTCTGTTCCTGTATGCTGGTCTGTTGAATTTTAGTTTTTAAAGTGCCTCCGTTATGTGCGCCAATTTGAATTGTAGGACTGAATGAGCTTGCCAAGTTGTTTTCGCAAATTTCTTGTTGCTTTGATAGCCATTTAGAGAGTGTGCGAATAATAGAAAGGTCGAGAAGTTTCTCTATATCAGGCGTAGCAGCCGGGAGGACTGGAATTGAGTCCGTAAATTCTTCAATGATTGCCAGTACTTCCCTCGGATTTGAAAGAACATTTATTTCAGCATTAAAAGCTTGGCGTTTTGTTTTGATACATTCTTTTATAAATTCGCTTTCATAGAGTTTCTGAAACTCTGGTATAGTTTCATTTTCGGAGTGAAAGAAAACGAAGTTTTCGAGAGCAACAGTCATGGCAATTAATTTGCTGTCATTTGGATACAATGCCAGGCTTCGATACAAGCTGCCGAGTAATTGATTAATTTCTATTTTGTCGAATTCTGTCTGAATTGCTTTTTGTGTTATGTGTATGTTTGCTGTCTTATTAAAGGCAGTTAAACTACTTTCAGAGGGCTGCCGATTGAGGCAGATTGAATGAAAATCTTCAAATGAATAAATGTCCTTTTCCTTTAATAAAGGCTCAAAAATGAAGGTAAGTTCAAAATATAATTTGATAAGTTGCGTTAGCAACAGATCAAAAATAAGGCTTGTTTGTTCTGTTTCTTCTTGTGCCTGTGCGATTTGTTTGGCGTGACGAATAAATTGCCGTAGCGTGTCTTTGATTTCCTCTGCAGAACAAATATCGTCCTTAATCAATTCAACTGATTCGATTAATGTTGATTTAATGCGTAACGCTTCGGTTGAAATTACAAAGTAATAAAACCGAAGTTCCGAGGTGTTCTGCTGCGGAAATGTCAACTCAATATCAGGTGGAATGATTGGTGCTGAAACAGGAGTGTAGTCGGTTGCAGTAAAATAATCGTTTATATTCTTTTGCTTGTTTTCATTGAATTTCAAGTCTTCTAATTTGCCTATAATTTTTGTCAATGCCTGTTCAGCTTCCAGTGTCGTTTTTGGAGTCTTATTCAATAAATGAGCTATCGAAGAATAAGTGATTTTATCCTTCAGATTGTTTGGACGGAGATTTCCGTTCACAATGCTGTTGTAGATTATTAGATTCATAATGAACGGATTTAAAGTTTGATATTTAGTTTGATAGCTCCGGCTGCTTTTTGTTTTGTTTCGTCGACAATCTTTGCATAGATTTGTGTTACTTTCAAATCTTTATGACCAAGCATTTTGCTTACTGTGTAAATATCGGTGCCATTGCTTAATTGCAGGGTGGCAAAGGTATGCCGGAAGCAATGGAACGTGATTTTCTTGTTTATCCCTGCTGATTCTACCCAGTGTTTGAGTGGTGACGATATCCAAGCAGAATCGGGCAACTTTTCAAACACAAGTGCATTGGATTCTCCTCTTTCTCCACAAATACCAAAGGCTTGCTCTGAAATAGGCATATATTCAACTCCTTTCGTTTTCTTCTGGGTGAAATTGATTTTATACAGTGAACCATCGAAAACGAGTTCTTTCCATGTCAGTTTTTGAACATCGGATAACCGCAACCCTGTGAGAGCTGAAAATAAAGCTGCTTTTTTCAAGGTATGATTGTTGCAAGGCGTTTCGGCAAGTTTGTTTAGCTCTTCAATAGTAAGAAACTCCCTGCGGGTTTCTAATAATTTAATGCCTTTGGTTTTTGCGCTCAGGTCTGTTGTCAAATAACCATCTACAAATGCTTTTTTAAGTGCTGCCTTGAAAATACTGTAATAAGTTACCGCTGTGTTTTGGGCTAAGATTGCTTCGCTTGATTTCCGGCTTTTGGTTGTAAGCAAAAATTCTTTGAAATCCTCGCACCAACTTTCAGTAAGGTTGGCAAATAGAAGTGTTTCTCCACCGAATTTTTTCAGATAGTCATACACGCAAAGCCAACTTAACAAAATGCTCTCAGAACGGTTTTTGTTCCGTTTGTAGGCTAATTTTTCAAAGTATAGAATGAAGTTGGTTTCTGCTTTCTGTTTGGCTTCAACCTTTCTATTATCATCATCTGTGTAAAGTTCAGCATTATCAAATTCCTTTTGACGTAGCGCACGAATTCCATCAGCATAAACAATGCTTGCACGGTCCATTTCGCTCTTGCATATAATCAAGCCGTTATCATCTCGCTTCGGTTTATATGTTTTGCTGCCGTCAGGATCTGTTCTTGCTGTTCGTTTTTTATCCCATTCGATAGTGCTAACTGAACGGTTCAAATACTGTCGGACTCTTGTTGCCTTGCCGTCCACAATAACCGGGTAACTCTCAATATAAAGATACCATTCTTTACGGTCTTCAGCTTTCCGTATGCGAACCGTTGCTTTAGTGTTTGATAGTAGTTTCATAGATTAATTAGATTGAGTTGGTGCGAAAACTTTGTCGATTTGTTCTTTTGGGACATAAACATATTTCCCGATTGGAATTTTGTCTATGTTCAGCCGTTTGATTGCTGAGTATAGTGTTTTTTCAGATATACCAAACTTCTTCTGAACTTCACCAATTGTATAGCAGTCTTCGGGCTTATACTCTTTTAGTGGTTCGGGTATCGGTTCGGGCATATCAATTGGAACGAACAGAGATTCGAGGTGAACCCGGCTTATCCTGGTCAATCTTTGACCAAGATTGTGAGCCGGTATCTTTCCGCTTTTAATCAGGCGGCGTAAGGTGTCTTTTGATATTCCGAATAGGAGAGTGGCTTCCGGAATGGAAATGTAAGGGCGACTTTGTATGTCGGCAATTACTACTGTTTTCTGTTCTTTTTCGGCTTGAACTTTGGTCTGCTCTTTAGCATCCTTCTTTCTTGTACGGTCAGCTTTGTTTACACACTGGGTACTACAGAATCGAGTTAGGACAGTTTTTGCTTCGAATGGTTTCTTGCAACACTCGCAGACTTTTGGGATTTTTAATTTGCTGTAACCCATAGCATCAAATTTTAGATTGTCGTAGGAAATAAGACAGAATAAAACACACTAAGAACTTATAAGCATTTATAAGGCGCACATAGTCTTTTGAATAAGGCGCGATACAAATATGGTACAAATATACTATTAAAAAACCAATTACACAAATAGATAAGCATTAAAATAAAAATAAAAAACCTCTGTAAATTCATGATTTACAGAGGTTAGTCAATTTACCTTAATAGGTTGTCAATAGCGATTACTTTACTTCTTCAAAATCAACATCAGTTACATCACCTTCTTTGTTGCCTTGGGCTTGTTGTCCGCCGGCGTTAGGTTGTGCCTGACCTTCCTGAGCATTTTGAGCATTGTACATTTCCTGGCTTGCAGCCTGGAACGCGGTGTTTACCTCGTTGGTTGCAGCGTCGATTGCATCAACGTCCTGTGCTTTGTGAGCTTCTTTTAATTTTGCCAAAGCAGCTTCGATTGGACCTTTTTTGTCAGCAGGGATTTTATCTCCGATTTCAGTAAGTTGTTTTTCTGTTTGGAAAATCAAGCTATCAGCATGGTTCAATTTGTCGATTTTTTCTTTTTCTTTTGCATCGGCATCGGCATTAGCAGCTGCTTCGTCTTTCATACGTTTGATTTCAGCATCGCTCAAGCCAGAAGAAGCTTCAATACGGATACTTTGAGATTTTCCGGTTGCTTTGTCTTTAGCTGAAACATGTAGGATACCGTTAGCATCAATATCGAAAGTCACTTCAATTTGTGGTTCGCCACGACGAGAAGGCATGATGCCATCCAGGTGGAAACGACCAATTGATTTATTTTGATTAGCCAACGGACGTTCACCTTGAAGAATATGAATTTCTACAGAAGGTTGGTTGTCGGCAGCTGTTGTAAATGTTTCCGATTTCTTTGTTGGAATAGTTGTGTTAGCTTCGATTAGTTTCGTCATTACACTACCCATTGTTTCAATACCTAATGAAAGCGGAGTGACATCAAGCAACAATACATCAGTTACTTCACCTGTTAAAACACCACCCTGAATAGCAGCACCTACAGCAACTACTTCATCAGGATTAACACCTTTAGAAGGAGCTTTTCCGAAGAATTTTTCTACTGCTGTTTGAATAGCAGGAATACGGGTTGAACCACCTACAAGGATAATTTCATCAATATCACCAATTGTCAAACCGGCATTTTTCAAAGCAGTTTTACATGGATCAATAGTTTTTTGTACTAAATCGTCAATCAATTGCTCAAATTTAGCACGGGTCAGGGTACGAACCAAGTGACGTGGCACACCATCAACCGGCATAATGTAAGGCAAATTAATTTCTGAAGAAGTTGTATTCGATAATTCGATTTTTGCTTTTTCAGCAGCTTCTTTCAAACGTTGCAGAGCCATTGGGTCTTTGCTCAGATCGATATTGCTGTTTTCGTTTTTGAATTCCTGTACCAACCAGTCGATAATACGGTGGTCAAAGTCATCACCACCCAGGTGAGTATCCCCATCGGTCGATTTTACTTCAAATACACCATCACCAAGTTCAAGTACCGAAACATCATGAGTACCACCACCGCAGTCGAAAACAACGATTTTCATATCTTTGTTGGTTTTATCCAAACCATAAGCCAGTGCAGCAGCAGTTGGTTCGTTTACAATACGACGAACATTCAAACCTGCAATTTCGCCGGCTTCTTTTGTTGCCTGACGTTGTGCATCGTTAAAGTAAGCAGGAACAGTAATTACTGCATCGGTTACTTCAGTGCCAAGATAATCTTCGGCAGTTTTTTTCATTTTCTGAAGAATTATAGCCGAAATTTCCTGTGGAGAATATAAACGTCCGTCAATATCAACACGTGCTGTGTTGTTGTCACCTTTTACCACTTTAAATGGTACACGTCCGATTTCTTTAGTCAAACGGTCATAAGTTTCACCCATAAAACGTTTGATAGAAAATACAGTTTTAGTTGGGTTTGTAATGGCTTGACGTTTTGCAGGATCTCCCACTTTACGTTCGCCACCATCAATAAATCCAACTACAGAAGGAGTGGTGCGTTTTCCTTCGCTGTTGGCAATAACGATTGGTTCGTTACCTTCCATTACAGAAACGCACGAGTTTGTGGTTCCTAAGTCAATTCCAATAATTTTTCCCATAATTTATTATTATTTATTTTTTCAGTTGTTTCTGATATGTTTTAATTACGTTTCCCAATTTACAAACGATATGCCAACTGAAATTTGCCGGTTTACATTCAAATTTTGACAGAGAAAGTCAGAGTTAAAGATAAAATTCAGAAGATTTAGCTGACAAAAGGGCAGAATTTGGCAGAAAGCTAATTTAAATAGTGGTAGGTGGCGAGTAGTAAGAAACTCCTCCGAAACTTACTGCTTACCTCTTTTTTTATACCTTTGCATAAAATAGCAAAAAGTATGGCATTGGTATATTTGGGGTTAGGAACAAATTTAGGGGATAAAGAGTGCAATCTTAACAATGCGGTTGAGGCATTGTTAAGCGAGATTGGATTTGTAGTCCGATTATCAAAATTTTATGCTTCCAGACCCTGGGGATTTAAGTCGGAACATGAATTCCTGAATGCGGTTGTTTTGATGGAGACAACTTTAGCTCCATTTGATCTGCTGTGCAAAACACAGGAAATCGAACGAAATATGGGAAGAATTTCCAAAACGACAACTGCTTATTCTGATCGGCTTATTGACATTGATATATTATTGTACGACAATTTGATAATTGACCAACCTACATTAAAAATCCCGCATCCGCTTATCGCAGAACGGGATTTTGTTCTTATTCCGCTTGTAGAAATTGCACCTGATTTAGTACATCCTGTATTGGGCAGAAAAATTGTTGACCTGTTGAATTTATCTGGCAGTTAAATTGTTAATTGTCAATTGAATTCTTGTAGTCTTCCAAAATTTTAACGGCTTCTTCAAAATCTTTTTCAAGAACAACAATTCTCAACCCATTGTTAATCTCACCAAACATAGGCATTAGTTCTACCGAATCTTCATTGTTTATGGAGCTTTCGATATTGTTTTCTCTCAATAATTCCTGATCGAACATGGCATCAACCATGGTTTCGTAATTCTTCAAAGTTATAAGTTTGTCTTCCATAAGGCTGTTTTTTTAAGGTTTTTGAATGATGTTTTTGTAGCTGACTATATACAAAGATAACATTTTTTGATTCACATTGTTCTAAAAACGACAAGCTTTTTTAAATCTTTTTTCACTGACACTCTTGAAATTTGTTATCAATGCTTGTCGGTGAGTAAAGGTAAGTTTGTGGCAGAAAGTGGATATTTTTTCTTACTTTTGCAACTGTTTATTAAATAATCTCATTTCAATGGATTTAGATCAATTGCCCGATCATATTGTTTATAGCAAAAACGTTATAGAATTTGTAACAGTAGCTGCCGAAACTTGTTTGTTTTTAGAGCATGCGGCTGAATTTCCACGCACAGATTTTATTCAGAAATCAATTAAAATTTTGCCGCTTCTTTACCTGAACGCTTCATTGTTGGATATTCCTGAATCGGTTTTTGATGATTTCGCAGAAAAGTTTGTAAATGAAGATGATTATCAGTTTGTGCGTGAACAAATTGAACAATTGTTGGGAGCGGACGATTCTTATCTGGAGGTTTTTCATCCTGATATGGCTATCAGTGATACGCCGATTGCTGCTTTTATATCAGAAAATCTGGCGGATATTTATCAGGAATTAAAAGATTTTGCGGCTAATTATCAATTGGCTGACACCGATATAATGAATGATGCGTTGGTGGCTTGTCTCGAAGCTTTTGGAGAGCACTGGGGACAAAAACTACTAAATGCACTCCGTGCTTTGCATGCTTTGCGTTTCAGAGATGGTTTTGGTTCGGAAGAAGATAATTCTTCTGTAAAAAAAGCGATTGACCGAAATTCTTTTCTGAATTTTCAACACGATGAAGACGAAGAGTTGACAAATTTATTGTAATCAAAAGTGTATGTTTAGAACCAAAATAACCAAAGATGAGGTAAATCAAATGCCGGTTGTTATTTTCGAAGGGAAAATAACATTGGTGGATGATTTGTCGAAAATACAACCGGCCATCGAAGAACTTCGTAAAAGTGCCGTTGTTGGTATTGATACAGAAACAAAACCGTCATTTACACGCGGAACTCATCACAAAGTTTCTTTGGTTCAAATATCCACACTTGAACATTGTTTTTTGTTTCGATTGAATAAAATAAATTTTCCAGCAAGTCTGGCTGAATTTTTGGCAGATGAAAAGATTAAAAAAATAGGACTCTCTTTACGCGATGATTTTAGCGGGTTAAACAAACATCATGCTTTTAAACCGGCAAACTCGGTTGACATTCAAACAATTATTCAAAGTTATGGAATTCTGGAATTAAGTTTGCAGAAAATCTATGCAATTCTTTTCGGAAAAAAAATATCCAAATCACAACGCCTGACAAACTGGGAAAATCCCGAACTGACTGAGCAACAACAACGCTATGCTGCCACTGATGCGTGGGCAAGTCTACAAATTTACCTGCAGTTAATGGAAGAAAAAAAGCTGACAAAAAAACAGCTTGATAAAATTCTATTCGAACAAGCTGAAGTGCAACGTGAATTGCGTGAACAGCAGATTGCAAGCAGAGAGGCTGCTGAAAATCAGGCAGAAGCTTCTATTTAATTTATCTCTACTATCAATTCTCAACTATACACATGATTACCATACAACTCAAACCAAAAAAAGAAGAAAGTTTACAACGGTTTCACCCCTGGGTGTTTTCCGGTGCCATACAACGCATTGACGGAAAACCCGCTGAAGGTGATTTGGTGGAAGTCCTCGATAATAACCGAAACTTTTTGGCAATTGGTCATTATCAGATTGGTAGTATTGCAGTCAGGGTTATATCGTTCGAAAACACTCCTGTAAATGCAGACTTCTGGAATCGTAAAATTCAGTTAGCTTATGCTATGCGTAAATCACTGGGTTTGGTTGCGCCTGATTATAATAATACATATCGGCTTGTACATGGAGAGGGCGACTCGTTGCCCGGATTGATTGTTGACGTTTATGATGAAACTGCTGTGATGCAGGCACATTCTATTGGAATGCACGAAATTCGCGAGACTATTGCCAAAGCTATTGTTGACAATGTTCCTGAAGTTAAGAATGTGTATTATAAATCAGAAACAACATTGCCTTTTAAAGCAGCCATTGAACCCGAAGATGGTTATCTGATAGGAAAAGAAACGGCACAATTAACTGCGCTCGAAAATGGTTTGAATTTTCATGTAGATTGGTTACGCGGTCAGAAAACTGGTTTTTTTGTAGACCAACGTGAGAACCGATCTTTACTGGAACGTTATTCTGCCGGAAAATCTGTTCTGAATATGTTTTGCTATACGGGTGGATTTTCGGTTTATGCTTTACGTGGTAATGCAAAGTTGGTTCATTCTGTAGATAGCTCAGCTAAAGCTATCGACCTGACAGACAAGAATGTTGAAGCAAATTATCCTAATGACCCAAGACATAAATCATACGCGGAAGATGCTTTTAAATATTTGAATAATCTTCATACGCTTGATCAAAAATACGATTTAATTATTCTCGATCCACCGGCTTTTGCTAAACACCGTGAAGCTTTACGCAATGCACTGAAAGGTTACAAACGATTAAATGCCAAAGCTTTTGAACAAATTAAACCAGGAGGTATTGTTTTTACATTTTCATGTTCGCAAGTTGTTTCCAAAGAGCAATTCCGCTTGGCTGTATTCAGTGCGGCGGCAGAAAGCAAGCGAAATGTTCGCATTTTACATCAACTTTCACAACCAGCTGATCATCCAATCAATATCTACCATCCGGAGGGTGAGTATTTAAAAGGGTTGGTGCTTTGGGTGGAGTAAAAATGACTTCGTAATTAACTATTTTAGGCTCTTGAAGGTATTTTTTTGATAAATTTTTGCAGAAAAATTTGTTGTATTAAATACAATCGTTATATTTGCAGTCTAAACATATCTATTAACCCTCAAAAACTTAATCGCCTATTGCCGAAAATTACTTTTAAACTCTAAAAAAGAAGTAATGAAGAATCTAAATCAACTAACCGATGATGAATTGGTTAAATTGTACGAGATCGGTAATAATCAGGCGTTTGAAATTTTATTGTTGCGGTACAAATCGAAAGTATATACATACATTTATTTGATTGTACGCAATCGGGAACTCTCCGAAGATATCTTTCAAGACACTTTTATTAAAGCTATTGCCACCATTCAACAAGGTCGTTATGTCGAGTCAGGTAAATTTCTGGCTTGGGTAAATCGTATTGCACATAATCTGATTATAGACTATTTCCGTCGTGAGAAGAATGAAAACACATTCTCTGCCGATGCTGTGGATTATGATATTGTGAATAATGCCGGTCTGGTTGAAAAAAGTGTTGAAGATACAATGTCGAATGAACAGGTATTGGCTGATGTTGTCCATCTTATTGATTTACTGCCACATTCTCAACAAAAAGTAATTCGTATGCGTTTTTTTGAAGATTTGAGTTTCAAGGAAATAGCTGAAAAAACGGATGTTAGCATCAATACTGCTCTTGGTCGCATGAGATATGCTTTGCTGAATATGCGAAGAATTGCAGCCGAAAAAGATGTTTATCTTGAGATAAAATAATCTTTGTCAATAAAGTTTTGTCAATCAAATTGATAGATATTTTATACGTTAATTGTGTGGAATAATAATCGAAAAATACGAAAATTATTTGCTCAAATATATACTATTTTGATATAGGTTACGTTTTAGTTTTATTACTAAAAGTTTATAAAGGCCTATGCTAAAAATTTCTACTCAATCAAAAAAAGCTGATTTAAATTCAGAAAAAAAAAGGCTTGAAAACCTTCAACAATTGCAGCCAAAATCTGCAACATTGCAAAAAATTCTACAATTTGCGTCTTCTTATAGAGTTCAGCAAATAACCGAAAATCAGAATGTTGAATGGTATTTGAATTAAAAAAAAGACTTCCAATTCGTTGGAAGTCTTTTTTTTAGTATATTTGCGCCATAAAGAACTCTTTCTTCTTTCTGAAAAAAGGCCACTCAAATTTTATGATTAAAATAATTTCTCCATCGATATTAGCTGCTGATTTTGGCAACTTGCAGGCTGCTTGCGAAATGATTAATGCCAGTGAAGCGCAATGGTTGCACATAGACATTATGGATGGAAGTTTTGTTCCCAATATTTCATTTGGTTTTCCGGTATTGGAAGCTGTAAAAAAACACAGTACTAAACCCCTGGATGTACATCTGATGATTGTACATCCCGAAAAGTACATTTCCCGTTTTGCTAAAGCCGGTGCCGACATTCTTACTTTTCATTATGAAACTGTAGAAAACCCACTTGAAGTGATTGGTCTGGTTAAGGCGGAAGGAATTAAAGTTGGAATCACCATCAATCCTGATGTGCCTGTCAGTGTGCTTGAGCCATTTGTCGACAAAGTTGATCTTGTGCTGTTGATGACTGTTTTTGCCGGATATGGTGGGCAGAAATTTATGGAGAATAGTTATGACCGAATTGCTGAGTTAAAAGCTCTGATTGAACGGAAAAATGCACATTGCGTGATAGAAGTTGATGGTGGAGTAAATCAGCAGAATGCTCAAAAACTTTTCGAGAGTGGTGTAAACGTGTTGGTTGCCGGCAGTGCGGTTTTCGGCGCTCCAAATCCTATAGAAACGATACATGATATGCTAAATACCTAGCTTATGGATTTTTTGCAACGAACTCCTTTTTTCAGATTGTTGCTCCCGTTTATGATTGGTATCATTTTTTATCAGTTTGCGGAGTTGTTTCAATGGAGTTTGTATGCTATGTTTGGATTGTCAGGCATATTGATTTTGCTGTCATATATTATTCGTGTTCCAAAACTACAATTTCAATTCCGTTGGCTTTTTGGCTGCGGAATTTTTTTATTCATGGTAGCGTTGGCTTATAGTTTAAGTTTCCAACGCGAAAAAGCTGATAAGTTTGATCATCTCCATAAAAAAGGAGTTTATCGGGTTGAACTTATTTCTGCTCCAATTGAGAAGGCGAAATCTTATCTTTGTAAGGTTGATGTTTTGCAATTTCTCGATTCCACCTGGAAGCCTGCTCATGGTCAGGCAATTCTTTATTTCCAAAAAGATAAAATGGCTTCAAAGCTATTGTTTGGTGACCGTTTGTTGGTCGAAGCTGAATTTACCACACCCGAAAAAGCGTTGAATCCTGATGGCTTTGATTATGCTGCTTATCTGAAACGACAAGGAGTGGGAGCGACCTGTTATATTTCCTCAGGAAGTTGGCAAATGACTGATCGGAATACCGGTTTTTCAATTAGAAGAGAAGCCGATAAATGGCGGAATTATTTGTTGGACGTGTATCGGAAGTTTAATACTCAAGGCGATGAATTTGCGGTTTTAGCAGCCCTGACACTTGGTTATACCGACGATTTACAACCAGATTTGCGAGCTAGTTACAGTGCTACCGGTGCTATGCATATTCTGTCTGTCAGCGGAATGCATGTAGGAGTTGTTTATATTGTCATGGCTTTTTTGTTGGGCTTTTTAAATAAGACGCAACGTCAAAAAGTTTTCAAAACAATTTTTATCATGTTGTTTCTGTGGGCGTATGCTTTCCTTTCAGGTTTGTCCGCGGCTGTGATTCGTGCCACACTTATGTTTACTTTTGTGGCTCTAGCGACTTGTTTTGAACGTAAATCGCAGATTTACAACACTATTTTTATGTCTATGCTGGTCATGCTCCTGTATAATCCTGACTTTTTGTATGATGTTGGATTTCAGTTGAGTTATGCGGCTGTGTTGAGTATTATTTTCTTCCAACCGATTGTCGATAAGTTGTATAATCCGACAAATAAATTCTCTAAATTTGTATGGGAAATGTTTTCGGTTTCGATAGCAGCCCAACTTGGTACAACTCCGTTTACACTGTATTATTTTCAGCAATTTCCCAACTATTTTTTGTTGACAAATTTTATAGCCATTCCACTTTCCAGTTTGGTTATTTATCTGGCAATCGGATTGTTGCTAGTGTCATTTGTTCCGTATTTGTCTGATGCTGTAGCTTATTTGCTTAAATGGTCACTTTGGATTTTAAACCATTTTATTGTGTGGATTCAGAATTTACCCTATTCAGTATGGCATATTTCGTTGGATATAAAGCAAACAATTGTGTTGTTTTTGGCAATATTCTGTTTCTCTGGCTATTATTTCAACAGAAAATTTGCACCGTTGATAATTGGTTTAGGTTCACTCTTTGTGGCTTGTTTGTTTAATTTGCAAACTAATTATCAAACGCTTACCACAAAGCGAATGATTGTTTATGCCGGTCAAAAAAATACGCACGTCAACTTTATTAATCGGAATAAGAGTTCTGTTTATTCTACTGATTCAGTTGAATTGGTGAAAATTGCAAAGATCTTTTGGCAAAACCAAAAACTAGAGGACCCGCACTATTTACATTCGAATGAATGGTTTTCAGATGGATTTGCATATTACGAAGGTTCTCGAATTTTGATTTTGACTCAAGATTTTCTAAAGAAAAAGACTACAAACTTGCCTCTTGAGCTCGATTATTTGATTTTAGGCAACCGGTTAAAACCTAAGATTGAACAAATATTAGATTGTGTTCATCCTCGAAAAATTATTCTTGATAAGACTATTTCGAAATGGTATGCTGAGAGTATTAGACAGGTATGTGTCTCACGGAGGATTGGATTTTACTCTGTGGCTGATCAGGGTGCTTATATACTGAATATTAAAGATTAACTTCATGAGAATTAAAAATCTCTCAAAATCGTATTTTTTTGCTACTTTTGTAACCAATTTAAAAGCTGATAAATGATTTCTAAAATTATTGCTGAAGACCTGATAATAAAGGTAACAAAGGCCATTGATGGCGTTGATAAAATTGTCATTGTGGCTCATGTTGGACCTGATGGTGATGCTATGGGTTCAACTTTAGCCTTGTGGCATTATCTGATGACTATTGAAAAAGAGCCGGTTGTGATTGTGCCAACATCGTTTCCGGATTTTCTGGCTTGGATGCCCGGATCAGAATGCGTACTTGTCTATGAAGATAATAAAGAAAAATCGGATGAATTGATTGCTGCCGCAGAACTGATTTTTACGCTTGATTTTAATCAGGCCAGCAGGATGGCAAAAATGGCAGATGCAGTAATTAATGCAGCAGCTCCTAAGATATTGGTCGACCATCATCTACATCCCGATACTTTTGCTAAAATAACTATTTCTTACCCCGAAATATCATCGACCAGCGAATTGATTTTTAGATTGATTTGCCGTTTGGGTGATTTCTCGATGATAAATTTGGCTTGTGCCGAATGTATTTATACTGGGATGATGACTGACACAGGTGGATTTACCTATAATTCAAATGGTCAGGAGATTTATATAATCATTGCTGAGTTAATAAAACTTGGAATAGATAAAGATGCTATCTATCGTAAGGTTTTCAATACCTATTCTGTAGATAGATTGCGATTAATGGGTCTTTGTTTGTACGAAAAAATGAAGATATATCCCGAATATCGTACTGCTTTAATTACGTTGAGCCAACAGGAACTGAGTCAATTTAATTATATAAATGGTGATGCTGAGGGGTTTGTAAATATTCCTCTTTCTATTGATGGAGTTGATTTCTCTGTTTTTATGCGTGAGGATACTGATAAAATAAAAATTTCTTTGCGCTCACAAGGTACATTTCCTGCCAACAAAGTGTCGGCAGATTTGTTTAACGGTGGTGGACACCTGAATGCTGCTGGTGGTGAAAGTTATTTGACTCTAGCAGAAACGGTAAATAAGTTTGAAGAGGCTTTGCCTGATTACAAAGATTTTCTGGAATAGGAAAACCCCTAACCCCTAAAGGGGAACTTAGCTGGTTCAACTCCTTGCTTCTCAATATTTGAAAATAAAAATAACATAGTTTTAATAGATAAAAACTAGCCTAATTTCCCTTTAGGGGTTAGGGGTTGATAATATGAAATACTTAATTATACTTGGCGATGGCATGGCGGATGAACCGATTGCGTCGCTTGGAAATAAAACCTGTTTACAGGCTGCTAATAAACCTAATATTGATAAAGTAGCTGCGTTGGGACGAAATGGCTTGCTGGATACTATTCCTGAAGGTTATGCTCCGGGTAGTGAAATTGCCAATATGAGCGTGCTTGGCTATGACGTAGCAAAGGTTTTCGAAGGGCGTGGCTCGTTGGAGGCAGCAAGTATGGGTGTAGCTATCGAAGATGGTGAAATGGCCATGCGTTGCAATCTTATTTGCATTGAAAATGAAAAGATAAAGAATCACTCGGCAGGTCATATCAGCAATGAAGAGGCTAACGAATTGATTCTTTTTTTGCAGAAAGAACTTGGGTCGGATGAAGTGAATTTTTTCCCCGGAGTTTCTTACCGACATTTGTTTAAAATGCAAGGTGGAAACAAGAAGCTTAAATGCACACCACCACACGATGTTCCCGGAACGCCATTTGCAGACGTGATGATTCAGGCTGAAACGCCCGAGGCTCAGGCAACGGCTGATTTCCTGAACGAACTAACATTGAAATCGCAGGCATTACTTGAAAATCATCCGGTGAATCAAAAACGTGCAGCTGCCGGAAAAGATAAAGCCAACAGTATCTGGTTGTGGTCACCTGGTTATAAACCCGAAATGAAGACTTTGCTCGAAACGTATAATCTGAATAGTGGAGCTGTGATTTCGGCTGTGGATTTAATTAAAGGAATCGGTGTTTATGCAGGGCTGAAAGTGATTGAAGTGGAAGGAGCGACCGGACTTTATGATACTAACTACGAGGGAAAAGCACAAGCTGCCATTGATGCACTTCGCACGGATGATTTTGTGTATTTGCATATCGAAGCCAGTGATGAGGCCGGGCACGAAGGGAATGTGAATTTGAAGATTAAAACGATTGAATATCTGGATAGCCGTGTTGTAAAACCGATTTTCGATGAGATTTCAACATGGAATGAGCCAGTTACAATTGCTATTTTACCCGATCATCCAACACCGTGTATCTATAAAACGCATACTAATTCACCTGTTCCATTTATCATTTATCGTCCTGGCGAAAAAGCGGATGATGTACAGGTTTATGATGAGTTTGCTGCAGAAAACGGTAGTTATGGCTTATTGAAAGGGGCTGAGTTTATGAATAAATTGATAAAATAAGACCCCTAACCCCTAAAGGGGAACAAGGATGTTTTATTTTTTTACTTATAGTTTAAATTAATCAATACTAACTAAGTTCCCCTTTAGGGGTTAGGGGTTGTTTCAATGAAATATTATAGTACCAATAAAAAAGTAAGTGGTGTCAGTTTGCAGGATGCCGTAGTGAAGGGTTTGGCCGAGGATAAAGGCTTGTTTATGCCCGATTCGATAAAAGCATTGCCACAATCGTTTTTCGATTCGATTGAAACAATGTCGTTTCAGGAAATTGCCTACACAGTGGCAGATGCTTTCTTCGGCGAAGATGTTGAGGCGGAAGCGTTGAAAAAGATTGTATATGAAACGCTGAATTTCGATGTGCCACTGGTGCATGTTGCTGACAATATCTACAGTTTGGAACTGTATCATGGGCCAACTCTGGCTTTCAAAGATGTGGGCGGACGGTTTATGTCGCGCTTATTGGGATATTTTATTCAAAAACAAGGCGAGAATAATGTGAAAGTTCTGGTGGCTACTTCGGGTGATACCGGAAGCGCTGTGGCCAATGGCTTTTTGGGTGTTGAGGGCATTCATGTATATGTGCTTTATCCAAAGGGTTTGGTTAGTCCTATTCAGGAATGCCAGTTTACAACGCTCGGTCAGAATATCACAGCGCTGGAAGTTGATGGAACTTTCGATGATTGTCAGGCTTTAGTCAAATCAGCTTTTATGGACGACGAGCTCAATGCTAAACTGAAACTGACTTCGGCAAATTCTATCAATGTTGCGCGTTTTCTGCCACAATCGTTCTATTATTTCTATGCCTACGCGCAACTGAAGAAATTGGGCAAAGCAACCGATGTAGTGATGTGCGTACCTAGTGGTAACTTTGGAAATATTACAGCGGGACTTTTTGCTAAAAAAATGGGATTGCCCGTGAAACGATTTATAGCTGCTAATAACCGCAATGATATTTTTCTTCAATATCTGAAAACGGGTGTTTATACTCCTCGTCCTTCAGTTTCAACCATTGCTAATGCTATGGATGTAGGTGATCCGAGCAATTTTGCCCGTGTGCTTGATTTGTACAGCGGTTCACACGCTGCTATTTCTACAGAAATTAGTGGTGTGAGCTATAATGACGAACAAATTGCAGACTCATTGAAAAACTGTTATCAGGAAACAGGATATTTGCTTGATCCGCATGGTGCTGTTGGCTACAGAGCTTTGAGAGATGGATTAGCTGTCAATGAAATTGGTGTCTTTCTGGAAACGGCTCATCCTGCCAAATTTCTCGAAACAGTGGAAGGTATCATTGGTGAGAAGGTAGAAATTCCATTGAAATTGCAGGAATTTATGAAAGGTGAGAAGAAAAGTTTACCTTTATCCAAAGATTTTGAAACATTCAAAAAATATTTGATGAGCTTATAATAAAACTCTACTGTATAAACTAAAAAATCCGCATATTGATGTCAATCGTATGCGGATTTTTTAGTCTCCTATTCGTTTCAGAAAATCTGTCCAGTTCATGTTCCAGGGATCTGTTTTGCGGTCCGGAGCAATATCGCTGTGGCGAAGTACGTATTTTATGTTGTATCGACTTTTGATGTCTTTTACCAATGTGGTTAGCGATTGTATTTGCTTTTCGGTGGGAGCATCTATGCTGTCGTTAGTAGTAATCAATTCAATGCCGATAGAACATGAATTCACGCCCGTTCTTCCATCGGGTAAACTGCTTCTACCTGCCTGAAAAGAGATGTTGTTTTCTTTTACCAGTTTGTAAATCGTTCCGTCTCGTCCTATTATATAATGAGAACTGACGCCGTAGTGCGAAAACTGCTTTATAACTAAATTAATGTCATATTTGTCGCCTCCCAAAGCATTAAATACAGAGTGAACAATAATTACATCAATTTTCCTGCTTGGAACGGTACGCATGCCAAAACTAACAGATTTATCTACGATTTTTAATCCGTTTTGAGCCATAACGACCGATGTCAATAAACAGAAGAATAAGCTCAGAAACAGAAATCTCATTTTGATACTATCTGTCATAATATTTGAAAACTATTTCATGAATAATCCATTGAGATACATCCAACCAACGTAACGAACAAATTTTCCTACTAACATAGAAATAGCTACCAACCACCATCGACCGCGAAAAAAACCGGAAGCTACTGCTATTACATCGCCAATGCCCGGCAGAAAGGAAAAGAAAGGTAACCAATCACCATATTTTTGCATTCGGGTAGAAAACTTGTCTAGTTTTTCTTTTTTTACACCCAGATATTTCTCAATCCATTCTATTTTTCCTAAACGACCCAGATAATAACAAGTCATACCACCCAGCCAGTTGCCCGCTGTAGCCACAATCACACATGTCCAGGCATCTAACCCCCCAAAAACCATGGCCGAGAAAATGACTTCCGAACTGAAAGGTACTACAGTTGCCGCCAGGAAAGACGCGAGAAAGAGGCCAAGATAGCCGAGTTCCATTAATCCGGTCATGTTTATGTAAGAATATATTTTGAAATAACGTATGCTATGTTTATTGCACAGAAAACCCAAAAGAGAATTCCGTAAAAATTATTTTGTTTAAGCGTTAATGGATGAGAAATCAAAAGGGCATAAACTAACGCAATGATTGGTAGAAATGAAATGTATTGATTGATAAAAATAAATGAGAGTACAAATAATGAAAAAAGAAGAAGCACCAAGAAGTTTAACTTGTTACGCGTATTAATGGCGTCGCCGTGTGTCATAGAGTATAGCCCGGCTATGCTGATAATTATAATTAGCGATATCAATCCACCGTAAATCAAATTAAGTAATGACCATGTTGAAAAACTTAAGTCAATGCTTGGATTTATAACAAATGCATGTAAAAAATCAAAATTAGGATTTAAAATAAACCTGAGTGCCAAATAAAGAATCCAGGGAGATAAAGTTCCAAAAATGGAAGATAAAAATGTGCGTAATGAAAAACTTTGAAACATCATAAACCCAATCCAGCAAACAGGGATGATGAAAATAAGTGGATTAATGAGAATGCTACTGACGCTAATCAGAAAACTACCCATAAAAGCCGGTTCAGAAGCATTTCTGTTGCGGGCCATACTAAAGAAATAATACAGCGACAAAATAAATAAAGTCAATGACAAATGAGAACCGTTGACAATGTGAGTATCGTTCCAGGAACTCAATAGTATCAGAAAAATCAGTATGGGTAAAAAGGTTCGGGTTCGTATAATTGTAAACCTATTATTGATTTGAGCCAGTAAAAATGCATTTAGTAAAGTAAATGCAAAGCCTATTATATTCGATAATAATGTATTGGGAACCAGAATAGTTTGTAGCTCTTTAACCAGTGTTGTAGATTGATCCGGAGACATCGTTAATCGTGCTCCCCAAAAAGCTGACATCCATAAACCACAGCATGCAATTACTAATAAAGCTGCCAAAGGAATACTTGGAACAATGATGTTTTTTAAAGATACTCGCATTGTTTATTTGCAATTTTGAAATTAAATATAAAATAATCAATTGCAACTATCGGTTAGATTCAATGATAGTTGCAACTGATTTACCTGTATAACTTCGACTATTTTAATCCTCTTTTTTTCAAGAGTCCATCAGCATTTGGGTTGGCACCTCTGAAATCACGGTATAATTTCATTGGGTCTTCCGAGTCACCACGTTCTAATACTTTCTTACGAAAAGCGTTTGCTATTTTTGGATTATAAACATCTCCTGTTTCTTTAAATGCCTGAAAAGCGTCAGCGTCAAGCACCGCTGCCCAGGTATAGCTGTAATATCCGGCATAATAATCGCCACTAAAAATGTGATTAAAGAAAGTGCTCCGATAACGACTAATGATTTGTGGAATCAAACCTATTTTATCCAATGACTTTTTTTCAAAAGCAACAACATCAAAGTTACTTGTGTCTTTTCTCATGTGAAAGTCCATATCCAGAAATGATGCTGCAAGTAATTCTGTATTGATAAAGCCCTGATTGAATGTACTTGCTTTTTGTATCTTATCCATCAGTTCTGTAGGCATTACTTCTCCTGTTTTGTAATGACGGGCATAAGTCTTCATTACTTCAGGTTCCCAACACCAGTTTTCCATTATTTGTGATGGCATTTCTACAAAGTCGCGAGAAACATTCGTTCCTGACAGACTTGGATAAGTGCATTGTGTCAATAAACCATGTAGTGCATGTCCAAATTCATGAAAAAGCGTTTCCACTTCATCCATGTTGAGCAGCGATGGCTTGTCAGCAGTAGGCTTGGTGAAATTGCCGGTATTGCAAATTACCGGACGATGGTTTACGCCGTCTTTCAGGTATTGTTCGGTAATATTGCCCATCCAGGCTCCGGCTTGTTTTCCAGCACGTGGAAAATAATCGGTGTATAAAATACCAACCAATGAATTTTCCTTGTCTGTCACTTCAAATACCTCTACATCCGGATTGTATACCGGCATGTTATTCAGTTTTTTAAACTTAAGTCCGTATAATTTAGAAGCTAAATCAAAAACACCTTGTCTTACATTCTCCAGTTTAAAATAAGGTTTCAAAGCTTCCTCGTTTAAGTCGAATTTTTCCTTTCGCAATTTTTCAGAATAATACCACCAGTCCCACGCTTCAAGTTTTTCACCTCTACCTTCAGCATCCATTATTTTTTGTAGATCGGAAGCCTCTTCTGTGGCTTTTTTTATAGCAGGTTCCCATACTGTTTTCAGTAAGTCATAAACAGCCTGCGGTGTTTTAGCCATCGTGTCGTCGAGTACAAATGCAGCTGATGTTTCAAAACCGAGCAACTGTGCTTTTTGAGTACGAAGTTTTATTATTTTATTAATAACTACTTTGTTATCTTTGCTGTTATCATGGTTTGCACGTGTAGTGTAGGCCATTAGCAAGTCTTTTCGCAATTCGCGGTTCTGACTATATTGAAGCACCGGAATAAAACTGGCTTTGTGAGTGCTGAAAACCCATTTTCCTGCTTTTCCTTCTTCTTTGGCACTTTGAGCCGCTGCCTGTCGGACACTTTCGGGTAGACCAGCCAAATCAGCTTCGTTATCTATCACTTTCAGATAACTATTTGTTTCGTCCAATACATTTTGTCCAAAAGTTAACTCAGCCATACTCAGTTCTTTGTTGATTTCCCGTAATTGGGCTTTTTGCGCATCATTTAATGCAGCGCCACTCCGAACAAATTCACGATGGTATTTTTCGAGCAATCTGTTTTGTTCTGTGGTGAGCTTAAGGTTTGAACGGTTGTCATACAACTGTTTTACACGCGCAAAAAGTTTTTCGTTCAGGTATATATTGTCGTTATGTTCCGATAGAATTGGAGTTATTTCGTTGGCAATTTTATCCAATCCGTCATTCGTATCCGCAGAGTGCAACGTGAAAAATACAGTCGATACTTTTTTGAGTAACTTGCCGCTAAACTCCAAAGCACCAATAGTATTATCGAATGTAGGAATCTCTTTCCGGTTTACAATATCAGTTACCTCAACCTGTTGTTGTTTGATGCCTTCTTTGAAAGCAGGCATGTAATGCTCTGTTTTTATCTTGTCAAAAGGAGGTGCACCATATTTATTTTTGTACGGTTCGAAAAACGGATTGTTTGCTTCAGCTAATCCCATAATGAGTAATCCCATTGTTATAGTTAATAGTGTTTTTTTCATTTGAAAAATTCCTTTTGTTTGTAGAATGTGTTTTTTCTGTCACAAAGATAAGTAATATGTATTTAACAATGAATAGTAAACAAGTATTTATACATTTTTTAGTTTCTTAATTCAATTCAATAACAAATTGTTTATCTTTTTGAAGTTGAACGATAAGTTCATCCAACCCATTAAATTTTTTTTCGTCACGAATTTTCTGTATGAATTCAACTTTGATGTTTTGATTATAGATATCCTCATCAAAATCAATTATATGAACTTCCAGACTTGTATGATACCCGTTATCTAATGTCGGGCGGGTTCCGATATTCATCATCCCTTTATAAGAATTCTCGTTCCAATAAACCTTCACAGCATATACACCAAATGGAGGAATCATTTTTTCCTGATTATCGCAATATAAATTTGCTGTGGGAAAACCTATTTTGCGTCCTATCTTAAATCCATTCATCACTCTTCCGACAAATGAATAGCGGTATGTAAGAATGCGGTTGGCGGTGGTGATATCGCCCCTGTGTAGAGCCAGACGAATTTCGGAAGAACTGATATGTGGAGTGTCGGATGTAGAAAAACGGGTAGCCTGAATAACTTTCATTCCCAAACTATGACCATAATGCTTGTATTCAGGAAATCCATCGGCTCTGTTATGCCCAAACCGATGATCATGACCCACAAGCAATGACTGAACATTGTATTTTTCAAGTAAAACTGTTTTGATAAAATCGAAAGCCGACAGTTTAGCCATTTCAAGTGAAAAATCGAGTACGATACAATTGTCAATTCCCGTTGATTCCAGTAAAACTAACTTTTCGGATAATGTGCTTAGTAATTCAGGAGTAAAATCAGGATCCAGTACTTTATGTGGATGGATAGCAAATGTAACTACTGTGCTTTTTAAATTTTCGGCTTCAGCAATTTCTTTCAGCTCATTAATCAGAAAGCGATGACCTGCATGAACTCCATCGAAAAAGCCCACAGTAGCCACACATGGTGGCAAAGAAGATGTATCGGAAGAGTATATGATATTCATGACAAGTTTGCTGATTTGGGGCGAATAAAAGAGTTTAATGAATCAATTGTCTCACCAATGTGTTTTTTTGCTTATTGCGCCAGGCAATTCCATGTTTCAGGTTTCAATAAGAAACTCAAATCTTCATTCGGATCAACTAAATAGGTTTGAATGTTCAATTTATTAGCTTGTTCTATATTTTTAATGCCATCGTCGAGAAAAAGACATTCTTCTGGTTTAACTCCGGCATCGACAAGCAATGCTTCAAAAATTTTGGGACTTGGTTTAGCCATTCCCATTTCGTATGATAGATAGCATTTCTCGAAAATATCTGAAATCTTTTTCCCGACTTTGGCAAATTCTACCGGAACTGCTCCTTCTATGTGCAATGGATTGGTATTGCTAAGCAACAATAGTCGAAACTTTTTTTTCAATTCTAACAACATTTCCAGTTTTTGGTTGGGAATGTCGCATAAAAAAGAGCTCCAGGCTTGGTCTATTTGAGCATCGGTAATGGACTGGTCGGTTAGTTTTCTTATTTGATCCCGAAATTGCTCAATGCTGATTTTGCCTTTTTCGAATTCAAGAAAAAAACCTTTTTGTCCGAACTGACCCATAAGCGGTTCAAAATTTTTAAGGCCTAATTGTTTGAAATTCAAAATACATTGTTCAAGGTCTAAGTTGACAAGCACTCCTCCGAGGTCGAAAATAAGTGTGGTAATGTTGTTGAAATGTTTCATTTGGGGATAAAAAAATAGCTTAGAATTTTTGCAGTATAGTAAAATTTATTACTTTTGCATTCGCTTTGCAAAGATACAAAAAAAATCTCGCAAAAGTGGGGCCTATAGCTCAGTTGGTTAGTAGCACCTGACTCATAATCAGGGGGTCACTGGTTCAAGCCCAGTTGGGCCCACAAATTTAGAAATCAAGCACTTGCAGACATTTTCTGCAGGTGCTTTTTCTTTATTAAAAAATCCTTCAAGTAAATTCCTAAAGAAGCCTTTAGAAATTTACTTGAAGGATTTTTATTTTGATTGTCTACATCGTAATTTTCAGATTATCTTACGATGCTACTTTTTATTACCAGAAATACCAGTAAAATGCAGCACACAGAATCACTACGCCAAGAGAGGCGATAACGTCCCATTTGTTCCAGCTCTTGAAGATGAGTTTTTTATAATCACCTGTGAAAGTGATAAACTCAATCTGTTGAGCGGTTGGTTTTTTAGTAAAGAATGATACAACAACCATAAACAACATGATGAAGACAAGCAACCATATCTCAAAGATGAGCCAGTTGGTATGCCAAAACCAATGGGTGGATTCCCAGATTGGACCTGCCATTACGTTTTTACCTGTATTTGTAAAGATGTTGGTCAGCAAGCGTGCCATACCAATAAGAAAGCCTATTATTAAACCAGCTTCACCAGCCTTCGGCGTAATTTTTTTGGAAAATATACCAAGTACAAATACGGCTACCATTGCAGGAGCGAGCAGCGATTGAATGCCTTGAAGATAGGAGTAAAGGCTACCGAGACTCATCATAACGGGTATCCATATAATCCCAAGTACCACAACTACAACAGTTGCAATACGACCTACCAAAACGTATCTGGCTTCACTTTTACCTTTGAACATTGGTTTATAAAAGTCTTCTGTAAACAAAGTAGCACAAGAGTTGAAGAATGCCGCCAAAGAAGCAACCAATGCAGATATAAAACCAATGGTAACAATACCTTTCACACCGGCGGGCAAAACAAACTTAACCATGGAACCAAAGGCGGTATCAGGGTTGGTTAACGTAAAGCCGCTACCCGGACGTGCTGCTAATGCTGCAGCTATCATGCCGGGAATAAGGAACATAAATACAGGTAATATTTTGAAATAACCGGCAGCAATAGTACCTCTGCGAGCACGTTTCATAACTACATCGTTAGACTCACCTTTTGTTTGTCCGAGCACACGTTGAACAATATGTTGGTCGGTAGCCCAATACCAAAAACCGATAATCGAGGCTCCAATAAATACCCAGAAACCAGGATAGTCGTCATACAACGGGTCGCCTGTTTCAAAGTGGAACATGTGGTTTGTTCCGTGTGCAATGCCGTCTGCTCCAACGCTAAGCGATTTTGAATAGTTCATCATGGCAGTCCAACCGTGAGCTACATTGCCGTCTCCAAGTGCCGACAATCCTAAGAAAAGCACAAGGAATGAACCAATAATTAATATCGGGGTTTGAATTGCCGAAAGTGTCATCACACCCTTCATACCACCAAAAATGGTAAAAATACCCGTTAATACTATCAAGCCGATAGCTCCGTACCAGAATGGCAAGCCGAGAAGGCTTTCCATGAAGATACCTCCGGTGAATGCTGTTACACTCACTTTGGTTAGCACGTAGGCTATAAGCGTAATGATAGATAACCACGAACCCGTACGAGGTGTATAGCGGTTTTTAAGGAAGTCAGGCATTGTGATGATTTTTCCCAACTTAGTGTTCATAAGTTGGTAGAACGGTACAAATAGCCAACCCAGGATGAGAATCATCCAGCCTTGCATCTCCCAGTGTGCCATACCTACACCAGATTTTGCGCCTGTACCGGCAAGCCCTACAAGGTGTTCCGAACCGATGTTTGCAGCAAAGATAGCCGCACCAATAATATACCATGGCTCGCCTTTACCGAACAGGTAGTCTTCGCTGTTGGCACCTTGTTGCAACCGTTTATCTTTTTGTACTGAACGCCATACAGCCCATGATACAGCACATATTCCGACCGCGATAATCACCCAGTCGAGCCAAATAAATTCATGTGAACTCCAATTCATAATTTTAATTATTGTGTATTGATTTATATTATTAAGTATTTTATTTATTCACACCAAATTTGTAGATACAAGTGCTTTTATAAACTTTGCCCGGCTCCAAAATAACCGATGGCCATTGTGGTTTATTTGGACTATCTGGATAATGTTGAGTTTCAAGACAAATACCGGTGCGTTGTTTATATACAATGCCTTTTTTGCCTTTTACTTTTCCATCAAGGAAGTTGCCGGTATAAACCTGTATTCCTGGTTCGTTGGTATACACTTCTAAGCTTATACCACTAATTGGAGATACAACTTTTGCTGCTTGTTTGGTCACATCACCTGCAGTATTCAACACCCAGTTATGGTCATAACCATTACCGTTTTTTATTTGCACATAATCTGTTTTTGCAATGTCAGCACCTACAACTTTTGGAGTAGTAAAATCCATTGGTGTTCCTTTTACAGTAACTATTTCTCCCGTAGTCATATAAGTGCTATCCACCGGAGTAAAGTTGTCTGCATTGATGTACAAAAGATTATCTGTTATTAGATTTTTAGGATCTCCCGAAAGATTGAAATAGGAGTGGTTGCACATATTGATTACCGTTTTCTTATCAGTTGTAGCTTCAAAATTAATACGAATAGCGTTGTCCTTTGTCAACGTATAAGTAACTTTTGCAGTCACGTTTCCAGGAAAGTTTTGATCTCCATCAGGTGAAAAGCGAGTCAACTCAATAGTAGTGTCATTAATCTGATTTACCTTTTGATAAACCTGATATTGCCATCCTTTTGGACCACCGTGAAGGCAATGTCCAAAATTATTCTTTGGCAACTGAATAGTTTTACCATCAAGTGTAATAAGTCCCTTATTGATACGGTTAGCATAACGACCTATAGAAGCACCAAAATCACTTGGTATATTGATATAATCGGCCAATGAGTCAAAACCAAGAACTACATCTTGCATTTTTCCTGCTTTGTCGGGAACCATGATGGAAACAATACGTCCACCAAAGTTGGTGATACACACTTCCATGCCTGCTGCATTTTTAAGTACATACAACCCGGTGGTGTCTTTACCAATTTCTTTTTTAAAGTCAGCTTTTGATAAGCCGGAGAGCGTTTTTTCGTCTTTGGCTTTGCACCCGAAAAGAACCAGTGCAATGACTACGAAGCCTAAAAGTGTCTTTTTCATATATAAATGTATTATTGATAAAAGGTTGATGACTCCTAACCTCTAAAGGAGTTTTTAAAACCAGGTTTCTAATCCGGTCCTCCTTTAGGGGTTAGGAGTTATTATTAGCTAAATAATTCTTTTTCTGTGAATTCTCCCAGTTTTATGTAGTTTTTATACAACTCCTTGTATAACTCTGCATTTTCTTTATTCGGAAAGTATTCAGAGGCAAATCCCATACCCATAGCTTTTTGAGCATCTTCTACTTTGTCGTAAACACCTGCTACAACAGCTGCAAACATAGAAGTTCCAAATGCACAAGCTTGTTCAGCTTTTGCCACTTTAATAGGCATGTTCAATACGTCGGCCAAAGTTTGCATTACGAAAGGCGATTTCAAAGCAATACCACCAATACCAATGATTTCTTTAATCTCAATACCATTTTTCACAAACCGATCAACAATGGCTTTTGAACCATAGGCAGTTGCTTCTACCAATGCCCGGAAAATAAGTGGAGCAGAGCTTCCTAAATTTAATCCGGTGATAGTTCCTTTTACCAGTTGATTAGCGTCAGGTGTACGACGACCATTCACCCAGTCGGTAGCCAGAACTGTTGATTCCGAAACAGGAACTTTTGCTGCTTCGATAGAAAGCGCAGGAATGATTTGATCCAACGATTCTTCGATTAGTTTTTGTTTAGTTTCTGCATCAATCAAGGTGCTTTTAGCCAGGATATTTTCAATTGGCCAGGCCAATACTTGTTTAAACCATGCATAAACATCACCAAAAGCCGATTGACCGGCTTCAAGTCCAATCATACCGGGGATAACCGAACCATCAACTTGTCCGCAAATACCCGGAATAAGTTTATGACCCATTTCTTCATAGCTGGCCACCATAATGTCGCAGGTAGAAGTTCCGATAACACGCACTAAAGCACCCGGTTTTACTTCGGCACCAACAGCACCCATATGGCAGTCGAATGCACCTACAGCAACGGCTACATTAGTTGTTAAGCCTAAACGACCGGCCCATTCTTCAGTCAAATTACCCACTTTTTTATCACTTGGATAAGTGTCGGTGTAAAGACGTTGTCTGTAACCTGCCAATAATGGATCAAGTGTAGTCAGGAATTTTTCTGAAGGTAAACCGCCCCATTTTTCTAACCACATAGCTTTATGACCTGAGGCACAACGGCTACGACAAATGATAGAAGGGTCAGTTTTGTCGGTAATCAAGCCCGGTAACCAGTCGCAATGTTCTACAATCGAGTAGGCTGCATTACGTACTTTTTCGTCGGAACGAAGCACGTGCAACGCTTTTGCCCAAAACCATTCTGAAGAGTAAATTCCACCTTCGTATGAAGTATAATCAATATCCCACTTAGATGCTAAATCATTGATTTCTTTAGCTTCTTTAATTGCAGTGTGGTCCTTCCACAAAACGAACATGGCATTTGGATTTTCTGCAAATTCAGGTAATAATGAAAGTGGTGTACCGTTTTTGTCGGTAAATACTGGTGTACTTCCTGTGGTGTCGAATGCAATACCAACAACTTTTTCAGCAGTTCCGGCAGGACATTTCGATAAGGCAGTTTTTACTGTATATTCCAATCCTTCGATATAATCAAGCGGGTGCTGACGATATTGATTGGCTGTTGGAACACAGTATTTTCCTTCCATCCAACGTGGATAATATTTTACTGCTGAAGCCATTTCCTCACCTGTGGCAGCGTTTACAACAACTGCACGACAAGAATCGCTTCCATAATCTAAACCTATAACGTATTTCATTTTAATATGTAGTTAGTAGTTAGTAGTTGGTAGTTGGTAGTAAAGAGTTAAGCAGCTTTCACTACAGACTTCTTACTACCTTCTATAGACTAATTTTTATCTCAAAGCTTTATTCAACATGTAATACACTTCGTTGTTGCGAATGTCTTGTTTGAAATTGCGGATATTGGTATTTTTATCAATGATCAATAATTCTACATCAGCAATTTCTGCATAGTCTTCCATCATTTCTGTTGTAAGAGAGAATGAGAAACTTGAGTGGTGAGTACCACCGGCAGTAATCCAGGCACCTGCACCTACTTCAAGGTTTGGTTGTGGAATCCATAATGCACAAGCAACAGGCAATTTAGGCAAAGCTTGTGGTTCGATAACTTTCACTTCGTTTACAATCATGCGGAAACGGTTACCCATGTCAACAATTGTAGCAGCGATACCTTCACCTTCGTGAGCCTGGAAAATTAAACGGGCACAAACACCTGCATCACCAATTCCCAGAAAGTGAACTTCGATACGTGGTTTTGCTTTTGCAATTTCAGGATTAATTTCCAACATGTGTGATTGAAGAATAGAGCTATTTGCACCATCAAAATTCAATACATAATCTTCAAGGAATGAACAACCGCCTGGTAAGCCCTGAGCCATAACCCACATGGTGCGAGTAAGAGCAGCAGTTTTCCAGTCACCTTCAGCACCAAAACCGAAACCTTCGGCCATCAAACGTTGTGAAGCAAAGCCCATCAATTGAGACATTCCTTCCAATTCGTTGAAGCTGGTAGTAAAAGCTGTAGCTTTATTATCAACGAGGAAGCGACGTAACCCGATTTCCTGAGCAGCAGCCTGACGTACAGATATGTGTTTTTCAGCACCTTTCTTACAATCATCAGCAAAGTCATATAGCTTTTCGTATTCTGCTACTAATGTGTCAATTTCACTTTCAGTAACTGCTTCCACGTAAGGTACAAGCTTTGCAATAGGAGCATTGTCAACGTGGTAACCCAAACGAATTTCAGCTTCTACTTTGTCTCCATCAGTTACAGCTACATTGTTCATATTATCACCAAAGCGGATGATTTGCATGTTTTGAGCATCAGCCCAACCTGCACAAACTCGCATCCAACCTGCAATTTTCTCGTGAGTTGATTTATCTTTCCAGTAACCAACTACTATTTTGCGTGGTTTGCGTAAGCGGCTTGTGATAAATCCAAATTCACGGTCGCCATGAGCTGATTGATTCAGGTTCATGAAATCCATATCAATCTCCGACCAGGGAATTTGTTCGTTGAATTGAGTGTGAAGATGTAATAATGGTTTTTTATAATCCATCAAACCATGAATCCACATTTTTGCTGGTGAGAATGTATGCATCCATGTTATTAACCCAACACATTTTGTATTACCATTAGCAGCACGCATAATCTCTGAAATTTCAGATGATGAATTGGCTGTTCCTTTATAAACGACTTTTACCGGCAAATTGCCTGATTCGTTTAATCCTTTTACCATTTCGTTTGAGTGAGCGTCTACTTTTACGACTGCATCACCTCCGTACAAAAGCTGTGCTCCTGTGACGAACCATACTTCTAAATCTTTGTAAGTCATGATATTTATTTTTTATTGTTTATTATGTGTATATTTTACATTAATTCTAATACGACAATTGCTTTTGCTGGAATTGTTACTGTCAGTCCGGTTTTAGTCACTTTAGCATCTTTGAAAATAGCTGGAGCTACGACAGTTGGATTCTCAAAAGTATTGTATGAGTCGATAGTTTTTGCAGTCAAAATACTTCCAGAAACTTTGGAAAGCTTTACATTTGCCATATCAATCACAATTTTTTGTTCTTTGTCCGGGTTTACATTTGCAAGTGTGATGTGTATCAGACCTTTTGCATCTTTCGACGCTGAGGCACTTACCGAAGCGAATTTTTTATCGTTCGACGATAATGAATCACACTGGATATCAAGAGGCAGACAGGTTGCTCCCATGTGTACTTTATACATGTCGAAAACATGATAAGTAGGGGTCAATACCATTTTAGGTCCATCTGTTAGAATCATTGCTTGAAGTACATTCACTACCTGAGCAATGTTTGTCATTTTTACACGCTCTGTGTATTTGTTGAAAATATTCAAGCTTAAAGCGGCAACAAATGCATCACGCATAGAATTTTGTTGATAAAGAGCCGATTTTGCTCCCGGCTCCTGATCCCACCAGGTACCCCATTCGTCAACCATCAAACCTACTTTGTTTTTAGGATCGTATTGATCCATAATAGCTATGTGTTTTTTTACCACATCTTCAATTTCAAGACATTTATGCATAGTCCATAAATACTCATCTTTGTTGAATTTTGTAGCCGAACCTTTGCTTCCATTCCAACCTTTGCAAGTATAATAGTGCAATGACACACCTTGCATACGATCACCTACATTTTTCATCAATGTTTCAGTCCATTTGTAATCGTAGTCGCTGGCGCCACTGGCAATTTTGAAAAGTTTATTACCATCATATTCACGACAATAAGTTGAATAACGACGATATAAATCAGAGTAATAATCGGGAGTCATGCTACCTCCGCAACCCCAGCTTTCGTTTCCAACGCCAAGGAATTTCAGTTTCCATGGATTTTCGCGTCCGTTTTGGCGACGTAATCTTGCCATTGGACTATCACCGGCAGAAGTGATGTATTCCACCCATTTAGCTAACTCTTCAACGGTGCCGCTACCCACGTTTCCGCTCAGGTATGGTTCGCATCCCAACAACTCACAAAGGTTAAAAAACTCATTGGTACCAAAGCTGTTGTCTTCGATAACGCCACCCCAGTTGTTGTTTGATATTTTTGCACGTTTTTCACGAGGACCAATTCCGTCCATCCAGTGATATTCGTCTGCAAAGCAACCGCCCGGCCAACGTAAAACCGGAATATGTAATTCTTTAAGTGCATTCAATACATCGTTACGATAACCTTTCGTATTAGGAATGGGTGAATTTTCACCGACCCAGATTCCGCCATATATGCAGGTTCCTAAATGTTCTGCAAATTGTCCGTAGATTTCTTTGTTAATCACAGCTTTACCTTGATCGGCATGGATGGTGATTTTTGACGTCGACGTTTGCGCACTCAGCGTAATCGATCCTATCAAAAGTGTTGCTAAAAATAATTTTTTCATTTTGTTTTTTCTATTCAATATTAAAGTGTTATTAAGAGAGAATGCCTAAGTTCACCAATGGTGAAATTTAGGGAGCTTAATTATTGACCATAGTATGCTCCTGGTCCATGTTTACGGTAGAAGTGTTTTTTTATCAAATGCTTGTCCATGGTTAATTCCGGGTTTATATTAAAAGAAATATAGGCCATTTTAGCTACTTGTTCCATAACCACTGCATTGTGAACTGAATCGTGAGCATCTGTTCCCCAGGAAAACGGACCGTGATTTTTCACCAACACGCCGGGAATATAATCAGGATTTAAACCATAAAATCGTGTTACAATAACTTTACCTGTTTCCAACTCATATTCACCTTCAACTTCTTGTTGTGTTAGTCCGCGTGTGCACGGAATAGCTGCGCTGAAATAATCGGAATGAGTTGTTCCAATATTAGGAATATCTTTACCTGCTTGTGCCCAGGCAGTAGCGTAAGTAGAATGCGTATGCACCACACCGCCAATATTAGGAAAAGCTCTGTAAAGTGCCAGGTGAGTAGCAGTGTCGGATGATGGTTTTAATTTTCCCTCTATCACTTTTCCGAACAAATCTACCACAACCATATCTTCGGCTGTCATATCATCGTACGATACGCCAGAAGGCTTGATAACGATTAAACCGGCTTCTCTGTCGATGCCACTTACATTTCCCCAGGTAAATATCACTAATCCATGTTTTACCAAATCAAGATTTGCTTTGAAGACTTCTTCTTTTAATTGCTCTAACATAAGTTTTTAATTAATTTTTGAAACAATAATATATAAATGAAACAGACAACTTATACTGAATTATAGCGAAAAATGCAATCCTTGTTCTATTAACTGATCGTATTTTTCTTTGTTGAATCGATAATAGAAAGCCCCTCTTTTGGATGAGCTCTTGTCTTTTTCCTCCAGCTTTTCTAAAATATCCATAGTTAATAATTTCTTTCTGAAATTACGTTTATCTATGCTTTCCTGATAAATAGATTCGTATAAACTTTGCAAAGTAGGTAAAGTAAACTGGTCGCCCAGCAGGTTGAACCCAATCGGTTTTATAGCTGCTTTTCGTTGCAATATATTTATCGTATTACTTACCATCTTTTTATGGTCAAAAATAAGCTCAGGAAGCTGAGTAATTCGCACCCAGCGGGTATTATGTATCTCAATAAGTGAAGAATCAAATAAATCCATGTCCACTAATGCAAAATATGCAACTGAAATAACACGATCAGCCAGATCACGGTTAAGTTCACCAAATGCACCAACCTGCTCCATAAAAATATTATCAATTCCTGTAAATTCGCCAACTACTCTTTTGGCAGCTTCATCAATACTTTCAGTAGCATTCACAAAACCTCCCATTAATGACCAACCACCTTTTAATGGTTCAATTCGGCGGCGAGCAATCAGAATTTGTAATTCGTTGTCGCGGAAACCCATAATGATGCAGTCAACAGCAACCAGAAATGTGTCTTTATTTTGATAAAATGTAGAATTCATTTATATTAAATAAATATTTATAATAATACTCGCTTTTCAAAATGCTTATATTCAGAAGTATATATCCCGATTGTTGCGTTTGTAAAACACTTTCGATAACAAGTGTAAAGAAAACACTTGTTATCGAACTGTTGACTTAAAAAAATATGTTGTACAACACGAATTTGATAAAGAGATAAACTATTTGGTTAAACTAATATAAATATTACGGTAAGACTCAATTTCACAATGATCCGAATTGTAAAATGTATTTGGAATGTAAACTGAGTTTTTAATTTAAGCTGGTATAAGAAAAATGTATTTCCATAACCGGTGACAAAACTAGAATTAAAAAGGAAGTTGAAAATGGACAGAAAATCAATATATGAGGACAATTTTGTTGGATGGTTTGAATCTTAAGCCGGATTATGACTCTGTCAGGAAGTAACATTGATTTTTCTGATTCAAAAAGTAACATCCAATGCAAAACGGATTCCGGTTTTATTGATATTGGGATGATTAAGATAAGTCATTCTCCAAACATAATCTATCCTCAGTACCTTGAAAATATTTTCAATCCCAATGCCGGCCTCCATGTAAGGCGTCTTGCCCATCGTGTACGATCCGGTTGGAAATTGAAATAAACCGCTACTATAAGCCGGATTGTTTTTGTTGTTCAAACTTCCATACATTCCGCGAAATGAGAGTATTTCCCGTAGCTTTAGATACTGAATCAATGGAACCCGATTGAGTATAAGACCGTTCATATTATAGTTCAAATCCCATGAAACGTATTGGTTATTGATAAACTCGGTAGCGTTCATCATACAGAAAGATTCATACTGCACAGTATAGGAAAGATTAGCATTGGGGAGAATCAATAAAGGATACGGATTTTTTGACCATACTTTTCCGGTTTTGATAATAACATTGGCGTTACTCAGTGCAGAGAACCAGAAACGTTTCTTGAAACCCAATTCGGTATGACTATAATTATAATCCGATCCCAGTATGCCTTTCATAGCCATGGTATGTGAAAGCGTAAACACGGGAGCATTTCGTGTGATGGAAAATCGTTTGCCCGGTGTTTGGTAGATCCTTTCACCGGGTGCATAACGAAGTCTGAATGCCGCTTCGCCGATTGAAAATGAAGGTATATTAGCAAGTGTGCTATTGTCGGTAAAAGGAAGATATTGGGTGGCAAATTCGGTACGATACCGTAGGTCAACGCCATAAGATAGTTGCGAATAGAACTCCTGGTTATAACTCAACTGCATTTTTCGTTGATAGGTGATTCTGTCGTCGCTTTGTCTTTTAAACGATAACAAAACATTATCAGCGGCAGTGTTGTAATACTGTCCGAGTCGGTTTAAATCGTAGCCATACGATGCACGTATAGAATGAATCGGAAACTCATTAGCCAGTTTTTTCTTTTTGTCGAATGAGTATTCTAACTCAGCAAGGTATTTTGCTTTCTTATCTTTAGTGCCATAGGCTAGATAACCATCTGCAAACCAATGACTATTCAGATTTGCTGTAGTGAAACCACCTAACCGGGTTCTTTCACCTTCGGCCGTGTTTGAGCTTATGGTGGAATAGATAGGTCCAATAGTAATTTTGTTGTTTTGAGGTGCGGTTTCTATGTAACCGGTGACAAGTATGCCGAAAGTTTTTTCAAAGTAATAATAAAAAGGGTCTTGTCGCAAGCGTTCAAGCATGCTCCCAACCGATTTTCCATTTGTATCTCCCGAATTAAATTGATTTTTCACCCAAAAGCTATCCGGTTTATTCACATCCTTTGCTTCAATGATGTTTTCTTGTTGTTTGAAAATAGTTTTATCAGCAGGACTATCGAATGAATGTTGGGAATATCTGTTTGTTCTTCGGGCATAAAATCCATTGGATTTGGACAGAATCGCGAATTCCACTTTAATATCGTCGAACATCAATAATCGGGTGCCATCTGAAGCTCTGTTAAACTCCTGTTCAATACTCATATCCTGAATATAATTGAGGTTAATATCCTTGGGAAAATTGAGTTTAATTTTTTTTACAAAATAGGTAGAGTCGAGTGTAATGTATAGATGACCCGTGAACCCCGGGGATTGAGATGAAAAAGGGACAAATCCCAGATCTGCACACCTTTCACCGTCAATTTGTAATGTGTCCATTAAATAGTATTTGTAGAAATCGGGTCCGCCGGTAGAAAGCGGACTAACGAAAGGCTTGAGAAATAAAGTGATGTTATTGTCATAAATATCGACATCTTTAAATATCTCGCCCAGAAATTGGTTCACACCATCTTCGGGAAGGAATTGTTCGATGCCCGAATTTCTTTTTGCGGTCACGACCTTTTTCTCTATGCGTGGAGATTTTTGGAAGTAATAATCTTCTATGATTTCTTTTGATGAAACGGCCAGAATCGGTTTGCCCGATAAAGTGGAAGTGTCTACATAATTTATAAGAAAACTGTACTTGTGAAGTAGTCTTTTGTTTTTTTCTTTACGGAAGTTATTTAATGCAATGTCAATTTTCTCATCATGTTGATAGTGATAATATGCTTTGTTATAGGGACTATGTTGATTTTTGGAGTCTATAACCTTTTGTACAAACTCAACAGCCGGATTTCCCTTCTTTTTGTATTTTCTTTTCCCGGGCTTTACTACCACTTCCGATATTTTATACGAAGCAGGGGCAAGTCGTATTCTTAAGTAGGTGTTTTTCGGATATTCGAAATGGGTAGACTTTTGCTTATAGCCGATTGAAGAAGAAATAAGTATTCGGGCCGAATTCGGAACGCTCAATGAAAATTTTCCTGAATTGTCAGTCATAGCCCCAACGGTGTTTCCTTTTAACGAAACAGATATAAATGGCAAAGGCTCACCGGTTATGGAATCGGTTACAATGCCTTTTATCTTGTTTTGAGCTTCGGATGTACCGTAAATACAGGCGAGTAGAAGTAAGATAATAATTAGTGAATACTTATTCTTTAAAGGCATGGATGAGCGTGTTTTGAGTAATCCCAATTTAGCTGTGTGAAATTTAGGTTTTAATATGCAAATATAGACATTATACATAACAATAACATTTGTTGAGTTGATAAAGTGCAATTGCATAAACTCATTCTCTCGTTTCTAAAGCACAATAAGAAGATTCTGTATGGATGTTCTGTTTGTTGAGTTCTATTTTTTTGCAATATCAAGTAGAATTCAGATATATAGCGATAAAACAGGAAAAAGCACTTACATCAACTTGTAAGTGCCTTTCCTGTTGTATTTTGTGTTGATTATTTTATGTTTAGCTCATTAACCAAGCGCTGTGCTCCACCTATCTTATCCATAACAAAAAGGATATAACGAACATCTACATTGATGGTGCGTTGTAAATCCGGTTCGAAAACAATATCGCCACTCATAGCTTCCCAGTTTCCGTCGAATGCCAAGCCCAGTAATTCGCCTTTAGCATTGAAAATAGGACTTCCCGAATTTCCGCCGGTAATATCATTGTTGCTTAGAAAGGCCACATGCATTTCACCTGTTTTTTTATCTACATAAGCTCCGTAGTTCTTTTCGAGAATGGCTGTTTTGAGCTTTGGTGAAACATCAAATTCTTCATCACCTGCAACTTCTTTTTCCAAAATACCTTTGGTGGTGGTGTAATACTTATAACTTACAGCATCAGCCGGATTATATCCACCTACTTTTCCAAATGTCAAACGCATGGTTGAATTTGCATCGGGATACATGGGTTTGCCGGTTTCGGCTGCCATAGCTTTAATGCCGTTTTCGTACAAGCGTTCGGCGTCTTTTATTTGTTCTGAGTTTTTAATGAATTCGTCACTTCTTATTATGTCCATTGTTTTTCTAACCTCTCTGGCAAAAACAATTGCTGGATCATTTGAAAAGTCAACTTTCTTATTCTTAATGGCTTTGGTGAATTTTTCAAGTGTTGTGAAGTCAGATTTGTCGAACATGAATTTTGCAAACTTCACATAGTCACCCTTGTATTTTTTTTGAATATGGTTGTAAACTTCAGGCAATGCATCAGCGTCGACAGACTTTTTGTAAATGTCCAGCATAGCAACTAAAGCAGCCTGATCAACAGCTGGATAATAATCTTTATATATTGCTGCAGCTTGAATAAGTAAGCTGTCCTGTGGTAAATTCTTATTCATGAGTCTTTCCACCTGGGTAGCAATACGTGGCATTTCCACTCCACTCATAAGTGATTCCATCAAATAATTCATGGCACGACTGTATGGATAAACTTTTGCGTAACCCTCTTCAAGAGTCTTTAATACATTTTTATATTTAAGTTGACGTTCGGGCGTAACTTTAATCCAGGTAGCAAAAAACTTTTCCTGTTCTTGTTTTTCTTTGATAATGCCTAATTTGGTGATAGCTTTATTCATGCCAATACTGTTTTTCCAGTAATTGGAGCTGCGGGCAAACTTGCTGGCATAGGCAATGTTGATAGCTTCATCAACACGCATAAACGAATGCCATACGTCTTGTTTTGCTCCACGAACATCAATGCGAGCCTGATTGGAAGCTTTCATACGGTTATTTACTCCCCAAGAGGACAAATAGCGATTGGTACTTCCCGGATTTCCCAGAATCATGGTGTAATCGCCCGGCTCATAGCCTTTATTTGAAATGGAAGCGAAACGTTTGGGAGAGTAAGGTACATTGTCTTTCGAATATTTAGCCGGTTTACCATCAGGCGAACAATATACGCGGAATACTGAAAAATCGCCGGTATGACGAGGCCACATCCAGTTGTCGGTGTCGCCTCCAAATTTACCTATAGAAGTAGGAGGAGCGAATGCAAATCGAACATCGGTAAATTCTTCATAAACAAATAAATAAAATTCGTTTCCGGAAAAGAATGGTCTTACTTTCGCCAGATAATTTGTTCCTTTCTCAGTTTCGGTCTGAATAACTTTGATGATTGAGTCTTGTTTTTCAATCCGTTTTTTACCGAGCAATGTGTCTGGTAGCTGCGATATAATCCGTTCGGTAACATCTTGTATCTTTACCAGAAATTTTACAGAAAGTCCCGGAGTTGGAATTTCGTCGGAGAGTTTTTCGGATGTAAATCCATCTTTCAGGTAGTTGTGCCCCACGGCACTGTGCTGTTGAATAGCTTCGAAACCGCAATGGTGATTAGTAAATACAAGTCCCTGATTGGAAACCATCACACCGGTACAACCGTTTCCGAAAATCACAACTGCATCTTTCAGACTGACTTGTTGGTCGCTGTAAATATCTTCCGCAGTAAGGGTTAAGCCCATTCCGTTCATCTTTTGGATGTTCAGTTTTTGAATTAGAGGCAGCATCCACATACCTTCCTCGGCTTTTAACCCCGCGAATATGCTGAGCGAAAGCATTACAATGAATAGTTTTTTCATAAAAATAGAAATTGAATATTTGTTATTGGTAATGAAATCAGAAGAATAGATGTGCTTGATGCTGTGTGAAACTGTATATTAATGCAGTACAAATGTAAGAAATATTTTTTAAAATTTAATGGTTTTTGAGTTCAGTTATCAGGTATGAACGGTTCAATTTAATACAAGAGTTTCTGTTATAAAAAAAGCTGTCTTTGGTGGACAGCTTTTTATCAGTTATTTCAGTAATTTATTTATACATCCGTTCACGAATGGCTTTAATGTCTTCTGAAGTTACATAATCATCATAATCCATTTGCTTGTCGATAATTCCGTGTGGAGTTAGTTCAATGATACGGTTACAAACAGTTTGAATAAACTCACGGTCATGCGAAGCCATAAGAACATTACCCTTGAAGTTTACGAGTGTATTATTAAATGCTTGTATCGATTCCAAATCAAGGTGGTTTGCCGGCGAATCCAGTATCATTACGTTGGCGTTGCGGAGCATCATGCGTGAAATCATACAGCGCATTTTCTCACCTCCCGAAAGTACACTTGCTTTTTTGTAGATTTCTTCACCTGCAAAAAGCATCTTTCCCAGATAACCTCGAATAAACGCTTCAGTGGTGTCGGTTGAAAATTGCCCAAGCCAATCTACTAATTTTAAATCAGTATTGAAAAATTCTGAATTGTCAAGTGGCAAGTAAGCATGAGTGATGGTTATTCCCCAGTTATAAGTTCCGTCGTGTTCTTTGTCATGATCATTGATAATTTCAAAAAAAGCCGTCATGGCACGAGGGTCACGTGAAAGGAAGATAATTTTATCGTTTTTCTCCACGTTGAAATTCACATCTTTGAAAAGCACAGTGCCGTCTTCGGCTGTTTTGCCAAGTCCGGCAATTTCCAGTACCATATTACCCGGGTCGCGTTCGGGTGTGAAAATAATACCAGGATATTTACGTGTTGAAGGTTGAATTTCTTCAACGTTCAATTTTTCAAGCATTTTCTTACGACTGGTAGCTTGTTTCGATTTAGCTACATTGGCACTAAACCTACGAATAAATTCTTCCAGTTCTTTGCGCTTTTCATCTGCTTTTTTATTCTGATTCTGTTGTTGACGAAGTGCTAATTGGCTTGATTCATACCAGAAAGAGTAGTTTCCTGAGAAAAGTTGTACTTTCCCAAAATCAATATCCACGGTATGAGTACTTACTGCATCGAGGAAGTGTCGGTCATGCGAAACAACCAATACGGTGTTTTCATAATTAGCCAGGTAATTTTCAAGCCACATTACTGTGTCCACATCCAGATCATTGGTAGGTTCATCAAGTAGCAAATTGTCGGGCTTTCCGAAAAGAGCACGGGCTAACAGCACACGCACTTTCTCCATTCCACTGAGTTCTTTCATCAGTTGGTAATGCAAATCTTCTTTTATTCCTAGTCCACTCAACAATGACGCAGCCTCATTTTCCGCATTCCATCCATTCATTTCAGAAAATTTATCTTCCAGTTCCGAAGCACGAATTCCATCTGCATCCGAAAAATCTTCTTTCAGATAAATGGCATCTTTTTCTTCTTTCACTTTCCAAAGTACAGTATGACCCATCATTACGGTTTCAAGTACTGTAGATTCATCAAATTCAAAGTGATCTTGTTTTAAAACAGATAGCCGTTCGCCAGGACCAAACTGAATGTTCCCGCGTGTTGCATCCAGATCTCCACTTAGTATTCGGATAAGTGTAGATTTCCCAGCGCCATTGGCACCAATAATTCCATAACAGTTGCCTGCTGTAAATTTCAAATTTACATCAGAAAATAAAACTCGTTTGCCAAATTGAATGGCCAGATTGGATACAGTAATCATAATTAAGATAAGCCTCCTAAATCCTCCAGGGGAGGACTTTAAGCTGCTATTGAGTGAATTTATATTAATTTAAACATGTCTAATTTACAGAAAAAACATCTGTTTTTTAAACAAAGAATAGAACGAGCCTGTGAACCAGACTTGTTCTATTCATATATTTTATGCTTTCCAAATTCCCCCTTGGGGGATTTTTTTGGGGCTTTTATTCAATAATGCCCAATGCACGGGCATCTCTTGATATTTTCTCAATTGATTCATCAATTTGGTCGAAAGTATGTGTCGCCATCAATGAATAACGAATCAGAGAATCTTCAGAGCGGACAGCCGGTGAAACAACAGGATTTACAAATACTCCGTCATCCATCAACATTCGAGTCAATTTAAACGTGTTTGTATTATCACGTACATAAAGAGGAATAATCGGAGTTTCTGTTGGGCCGATTTCAAATCCTGCTTTCAGGAATCCTTCTTTAGCGCGAGCTGTATTTGCCCATAAAGCATCTTTACGCCATGTTTCTTCTGCCATTACATCCAATGCTGCTAATACACAGCCGGTTGAAGCCGGAGTGATAGAAGCACTGAAAATAAGCGTGCGTGAATTATGTTTTAAATAATTGATAATATTGTTGTCGGATGCTACAAATCCACCAATGGTTCCAAGTGATTTACTAAATGTACCCATGATTAAATCTACATCTTTTGACACCCCAAAATGTTCACAAACACCTGCTCCGGTTTTTCCGAATACACCTAGTGAGTGTGCTTCATCAACATAAATCGATGCATTGTATTTCTTTGAAAGCTCTACAATTTCAGGTAGTTTGGCAACATCGCCTTCCATACTGAAAACGCCATCAACAACGATAAGTTTGAGTTTGTCCGGTTCGCATTTTTGAAGTAATTTTTCCAAAGCATCCATATCGTTGTGACGATATTTTAATTGTTTAGAAAAAGACAAACGTTTTCCTTCAATGATTGAAGCGTGATCGAACTCATCAAAAATCAAATAATCTTCACGTCCTGTAATGCATGGTACAACACCTGAATTAACAGTGAAGCCTGTTGCATAAATCAAAGCGGATTCTTTGTGAACTAATTTAGCCAAACGCTCTTCCAGTTCAATATGAATGTCCAATGTTCCATTCAAAAAACGCGATCCGGCACAGCCTGTACCGTATTTCTCAATAGCTTTGATTGAAGCTTCTTTTAAACGAGGGTGATTTGTTAATCCCAGATAGCTGTTTGACCCAAACATAAGGACTGGTTTGCCATCAATTGTTACCACTGTATCCTGATCGGATTGGATGGGGCGAAAATAAGGATAAACACCCATTGCTTTTGCTTGCTGGGGTGCATCGTACTGTCCCAACACATCACTTAGTTGACTCATAAATTTATGTGTTTGTAAATAAAAACGGCTGCAAAGATACAAATTTTTTTATTGAAACAAGCAATTCCTTTGCTTCCTAAAGTTTAAATGAATATATTTGCGAGCTAAAAAAATACAAAAAAATACGTGTGAGTAAACAGATTGACTATAAATTATTACCGGCTCTGGCTGCTAAATCAGAGTCGGAATGGAAACGTTTTTTTATAAAAAATAAAAAAAAACTGGAAGGAATGGACGTCAAGATTCATACACTCCATGATGAAATTACAGAGCAAACCGATTGGCTGGCTTGCGCAAATTGCTGTAGGTCACTAGGTCCACGTATTACTGATAAAGATTTGGAACGAATGGCAAAAGTGCTTCGAATGAAAACGGTAGATGTTATGGATAAGTATCTCCGGATAGATGAAGACGGTGATATGGTTTTTCAATCGATGCCTTGTCCGTTCCTGGGAACTGATAATTATTGTTTAATCTACGAGTCTCGTCCCAAAGCTTGTCGGGAATATCCACATACAGATCGTAAACGTTTTTATCAAATCTTTAACTTGTCTGTTAAGAATGCTTATACTTGTCCGATTGTGTATGGAGTGTTGGAAAATCTGACAAAAGTTTCTAATCCCTGAAGGGAAATTGAAAAAGTAATCTTTTAAGGGTTAGGAGCTCTGAATATTTCCTTTTTTAGTGTACCATTTTTATAGAAGGAATACCGCACTGTAAATAAAATGCTAAACGAAATGCTTAAAACTGTGGATGCCAGAATAGCAATCATAATGGCTATCTGGTATTTTATGGCAACTAATGGTACCGAACCACCCAGTATCTGACCGGTCATCATGCCTGGAAGCGATACAATTCCCATGGTGGCCATGGAGGCAATGGTAGGATTCATGGCTGATACAAAGCTTCTTTTTGCAAAATCGCGTAAAGCTTCAAAACGGGTAGCACCCAGTGATAGTTTGTAAAAATAGAGCTGTTCATCTTTGCGGATGGATTTGTAGAAATCACCTAAACCTACGATATTTGCACGTAACGAATTGCCCAATATCATACCGCCAATGGCTATCATGTATTTGGCGTCAAGGATAAAATCCAGATTGACAATGAAATAGTTGAAATACAGAACAACAAAAAAGTTTGCAAGAATAAACGACAGCAAAACAGGGCAGAAAAAATGTCGAACCTTTAAATCTGAATTTTTGATTACTGAAAAAACTGCAACGGTTATCATAGTCATAAACCAAACCGAATTGAGTAACCAATTGTTAAGACGAAAAACAAATTCCAGAAAAAAGCCAACCAACACCAATTGAACTATCATTCGTAACGTGGAAATCAATAGCTCCTTTGTTATGCCAAGCTTAAAATACCAGATGCCCAGTAACGGAACGAGAAGCAAGATGCCGCACATCACCATAGAAAAAAAGGAAAGATCCTGAGCTCCATTCATAATCAGTCTAGTTTTAATGTTCTGGTAATTGCACTTGCAGGCAAATAATTGTCGTGCGAAATAGAAAGGACAGTAAAATCGGGGTTAAGCAAGAAATAATCCAATACCTTTGATTTGAGTGACTTGTCCAATGCGGAAGTGATTTCGTCAAGAAAGAAAATATTCCTCTTGAGCAACAATGCATTGATAATGGCTACACGCTGTTTTTCGCCGCCCGAAAGCTCTTCCAGATTTTTTTGCAATAGTGTGTCCGCCAATTCGAATGAGTTCATCAGGTCGTCCAATTCATTCAATGAACTGTTTTTGTATTCAATATTAGCTTTAAGAGATAATGTGTCGTTGAAGAATGAGTGCAGGTTTCCGCGTCCAATGTTCAAATCCTGGCTCACATAAGCCACTCGCCTTCGCAATTCCCAAACACTGTCTTCGGTGAGCAATTGGTTTTCGAAGTAAATTTTCCCGCTATCGGGTTGCTCAAATCCAAGCAAAAGGCGAAATAAGGTGGTTTTGCCAATTCCTGAGCGCCCTGAAACAATGATTTTTTCTCCTGCCTGTATTTCGAATGAAAAATCCTGCAGAACAAACTGGTCTGAAAACTGCTTGGTTATGTGCTCTATTCTAAACATGGAAATCAGGTATTTAACTTTTCAATATCGTTCCAAAAATTTGGGTAAGATTTAGTTACTACCTGAGGTTCTTCAATAATAATAGGAGTTACTATTGCCGCCGGAGCAAAAGCCATGGCCATTCGATGATCTTCGTATGTGGAAATAGATGGTATTGGTGCTTTTTCTTCGAAAAGATTGATGGAGCTTTTTTCTCCATCCCATGCCAATTGACCTTCTGCTGGCTCTGTTAAAATGAATCCTAGTTTGTCCAGTTCGTTGATGAGCGCAGCTATTCTGTCAGTCTCTTTAATTTTCAATGTTTGCAATCCTCTGAAATTAAACGAGATTCCTTTTAAGCAACAGGTTACAGCAAAAGTTTGCGCTAAATCAGGTTGATTTACAAAATCATATTCAAATCTTGAAACAGCTTTTCCTGTTGGAGTCAGCAAAACACCCTCTGGTTTAAATTCGGTTTTTACGCCCAGTTGTTCAAATAGTTCTGCCACTTTGCTGTCTCCCTGATAGCTGTTTTTGTTTAATCCTCTCAGAAAAACTTCGCCGCTTCCAACCAAAGATAATATCTCATACCAATACGATGCTGCAGACCAATCCGATTCCACTTTGTATTGAATTGGGTTGTAAGTTTGGGGCTCAATGCTGATTGTATTGTCTTTGAATTCAACGGTTGCACCAAATTCAGTCATCATTCTCACAGTCATTTCAATATAAGGCACGGAAATGACGTTTCCTTCGAGAAGGATTTTCAATCCATTTTGCATATAAGGAGCAATCATCATTAGTGCTGAAATATACTGACTACTTATACCACCGTTCAATTTGATTTCGCCGCCTGTTAAAGCACTTCCAAAAATTTTCAACGGTGGATAACCTTCTTTTTCAATATATTCGATACGTGCGCCTAAACTATTCAGAGCATCTACTAATAGCTTAATCGGACGTTGTTTCATGCGCTCACTTCCGGTAATTACCCATTCACCAACAGTTTTCGATAAAAATGCTGTTAAGAAACGCATGGCAGTTCCTGCTGCACCAATATCAAACATGCGGTCGTTCGAATCGAGTGCTTTCACGGTTACTCGTGTATCGTCGCAGTCCGAAAGATTTTGAATGTCATACGGACTATAAGCCAACGCATTCAAGATCAACGCACGATTACTGATGCTTTTTGAAGCCGGTAAATTGATGCTAACGTTTATATTTTTAGCTTTAATATGTAGTTCTTTGGTGGATAAATTCATTCTAGATAAATTCAGAAAAGTTTTTATTATGAGATGACTTAGCTTTTTACTTGCCTGTTTATACTGCCAATTCGTAAATTTTTGTCACATCTTCTTTTGTTAGTTTTACAAAACTTCCTAATGTCTGTTCTCCAAGGTCTAAGGTTTGTACTAAAGTAGGAATATCTTCAGCCTTAGCTCCAAGCTCCGAAAAACGAACCGGCATTCCGATTGACTTTAGAAATTGTTCAAATTTAGCAATTCCTTGTTTTGCAGTATTTTCCGGATGTTGAAAATCCATTTCACAACCCCAGACACGTACCGCAAATTGAGCAAAACGCATGATGTCATGTTTCATTACGAATTTCATCCAGACAGGAAACATAACGGCCAGCCCTGCACCGTGAGCAACATCGTATAATCCTGAAAGTTCGTGTTCAATTTGGTGCGTTGACCAATCCTGATCACGACCAACACCACAAATATCATTGTGAGCTACCATTCCTGCCCACATAATGTTGGCGCGGGCTTCATAATCATTTGGATTAGCCAAAGCTTTTGGAGCTTCTTTTATCACAGTCAGCAAAACGGCTTCGCAGAGACGGTCAGTAATTTCAACATCAGTGGTATTGGTAAAGTAACGTTCCAGTACATGCGCCATCATATCGGTAGCGCCACATGCTGTTTGATAATCGGATAAAGTGCAAGTTAATTCCGGATTTAAAATGGAGAAAACAGGACGTAATTTGTCACTATTGGCAGCACGTTTCAGCATTTCATTTTCGTGTGTGATAACTGAACCTGTTGAACCTTCACTTCCTGCAGCCGAGATGGTCAGGATAGTTGCAACAGGCAATGCTTTCTCAGCTTGTTTTCCCTTGTAAAAATCCCAGAAATCACCATCGTATAATGCTCCAAGTGCAATGGCTTTAGATGAGTCAATCACACTGCCGCCTCCAATGGCCAATATGAAATTAATATTTTCGCGTTTGCAAATTTCAATACCTTTGTAAACCAATCCGCTACGTGGATTGGGCATTACACCACCTAATTCAATGAAGGCAATATTTTCATTTGTAAGTGAAGTTTTTACGCGATCTAATAAGCCACTTTTTACTACTGAACCACTGCCAAAATGAATTAATACTTTAGTACCACCGAAACTTTTTACATATTTTCCGGCTTCTGATTCCCGACCTTTTCCAAAAATAAAAGAGGTTGGGCTATGAAAATTAAAATTGTTCATGATTTTATTTGGTTCAATTTTTTTGTTAGTATGTTTGCTATTTCAATCGTTTTATTTAATTGCGTGTTTATGTCTTTTACAAATGAATTTTCTTCGTAAGTGCCACGTACGCTTTCAAAGTCAAGTTGTTTGTCGTTTTCGTCCCCATCCAGTCCGAATCCGGTTTTTGAAACTGCATTGAATTCTTTCTTGGCATCACGTAAAATTAAATCGTTGAATGTTAAAATTGATTTCTTCCAATTTTCAACGATTGAAATGATGTCTTTGACTTCAATCTTGCTTAACGATTTTCCAAGCTGTTTTTCGAGTATGTTTTTCGTCCAGTTCCATGAATACTCAGCATAATTAGTATGCAATTCATTCAATTTATTTTGGATGTCTTCTAACGAAAGGTTTTCAGTGTGAATTTGGTTGAGCAATTTTTCAACTTCAGGTTTTGGAGCAATCAATCCTGTCATATCCACCCAATCACCGCTTCCGATTTCCGATTTGGATGATAATAGTTTGATTATAATTTCTTTAGAATTAAGTTCCTGATTGTTTAGTTTTTCGACAACTTTCTCACCAATAAATTGGTTGATAGCCATTTCGTATAGTTCAAAACCTTTTTTGATGGACGAACGTTTAATTTTGCAATTCTGATACCAAACATAAGAAGCGTTTGCCTCCATATTTTGTAATAATCCGCTCAAAACTTCAATACCTTTCAGGGCTTTTGATAAAGTATAAGGCGAAAGAAAATCAAAATTGATTGAATCAATCTTGATGCTGTCAGTGCGATTATCGCGTTTTTGCCATTTTTGAACATCACGAAT
>Ga0302296_1000089_pt1 | contig 77319 bp, 54 predicted proteins | sample III_Fen_N3_1_FD_194546 | JGI IMG/M metagenome (GOLD analysis project Ga0302296, IMG submission 194546) | Peat permafrost microbial communities from Stordalen Mire near Abisko, Sweden - III_Fen_N3_1 | ecosystem: Environmental > Terrestrial > Soil > Wetlands > Permafrost | place: Sweden: Abisko... | reverse complement strand
TCTATTCTAGAGAATAAATTCAGGAATTGAAATCAACTATCTATGTTTAAACAGCAATGATATTTTATTATCAACAACAAAACAGAAATTAATTATAAATCTGTCAAGCTAATTTAGGACAAGACACATCCCGGAGATGTCAATCAACATTTGGGAAAAAGCAATCAACATCCCGGAAGTGTTGATTAGTATTTGGGAAGAAATAACAAACATCCCTGAGATGTCAATCAATATTTGGGGAAAAGCAATCAACATTTCCAGCATGATGATTACCATCAGAAGAAAACAAATAAGCATCAGAAGGATGTTTGCAAACATTCTGGCAAAAAGACAAAAATAGTTTTCAATATAGAATTCAATTAATTTATTTCCATTGTATTTTATTTATTATGTTACACGCCAAAACAAATGATGTATGAAAAAAAACACAGTAGTATTAGATTTTCTGAGATTCTCGGTTCCTAACAAAATTGTATTTGGACGAACCGTATTGTCTAAAATGAGTGTAATTGCTCTATTCGAAAAGCCCGACGTGCCTTATGATACGGGAACGGAAATTGTGAATAAGTTGGAAAAGTATTACATGTCATCGCGCAGTGGTGATCATGAACAAATGGCTTTGATGCATCAAGCCGAAGCAGAATTTGATGATTTTTTTCGCAAGCTGGGTTATTATGCAGATAGAATTGCCGATGGTGATGAGGCTATCATTCTATCTGCCGGATTTCATTTGGCTAAGCAACCTACACCTTCCGAAAAGCCCGAATTTACTGTTGAAGTCGGTGATATTCCAGGCACCATTTGGCTTAAACGAAAAGCTGTAGCCGGAGCTTCATCCTATGTTTGGCAGTATTATGCGGGAGCTGAAGTTTCCACGGAGGATAAGTGGTTATTTGCAGGCTCCACCACGCAGGCTTCATTTTTAATGACAGGTCTTACTTCGGCTACCAAAGTATGGTTTAGGGTAGCGGCTGTAACTAAAGACGGCATTCAACCTTTCACTGATGAAGTTATGAAGGTAGTGCCCTAAGATAAAGATATTTAGTAAGTGCTGAAAAAATAATAAAAATTCCCCGGCAAATTTTATTTCGCCGGGGGATTTACTTTTAGTGAATCTTATTTTACAATATATTCGATAATTTGAAATGGTTGATTTTTTTGATTTTCTTTGAAACAATCAACGTCTTTATTTAAGAATTTATCGAATACTCCAATTAGTAACCAGGATTCTGGTCAGCAGCCGTAATTGCTGAATTGCTGACAAGTTCTGCATTCGGAATCGGATAAAGGAACTTGTTAGGATCAACCGTGAATGTACGATAGGTGCGCCAATCGTCGTATGATCCAGCCGTTCCGGTATTTGCTGGATATTCCTTGTTGAGGAACTCTGTGATCATACCTGTGCGTTTCAAGTCGTAAAACAGGTTAAACTCAGCATTATTTTCGTGCCTACGCTCCCAGTTACAGGCAAATACGCCAACATTAACGGATGTATATGCTTTTGAAGCATATAACGTACTGTAATAAGTTTGAGCATCCGGAACTGTAACAGAAGTTGTGTTCATTGGAATAGGGTAAGTAGGGTTAGCCGCAGCCAAATTGTTATCAACCTCCAGATTACCCCACGCACGATTACGAACCTGACCAATAGCATTCCATGCAGCAGCATTATCAGTATTTGTTTGGAAACAACACTCAGCATAATCCAGTAGAATATTGGCATAACGAAGGAAATGCTCCGTTAAAGGCGCATTAACGATAGTGTAATCACAGACTATTCTCCAATACTTAGTAGAGGAAACATTAGGCATATGTTCAGAACCTATCTTTACTGTTTTATAATTGTCATGAGTCCCAAGCGTCTGCTTAGTCCAGGGGTTAGTTTCACCCAGAGCTACCATTGATGCCTGACGACGTTTGTCGCCAGCCTCAAAAGATTTGTAACACTCCCAGGAGATGAACAATGAACCCCAACCGCCATACTCCATTGAAGCGACATTATAAGCAGCACACATGTAATTATCCTCAGTAGGATTCCATCCATTTGTCGTAGAATTGCTTCCGTTGTCCGAGTACATTACGACACACCAAATATCCTCTTTGGTCCAGGCCTTATCCATGTCATATAACTGACTGTAGCAGGGTACCAAACTGTAGGTATTGCTGGTTATAATCGTATTTAACATGGTTTTGGCATCAGCGTATTTCCCTTGAAACATGAGTGCTTCAGCCTCGTAACCCAGACAGAAACCTTTGGTTATTCGACCATATTGACCTAGACGCGGTGTCCAGTCGAGAACGCCGGCAGCAAAATTTAAATCTGAGTTAATCAGAGCCCATGATTCTGCATCCGTAGCGGGACGTGGTTTCGAAGGAGTATTTAGATAAGTCTCGCCGGTCTCCAGCATTGGTACACGTCCAAAATTTTTAACCAGATTGAAATAGTTCCATGCCCGTATGGCACGAGCTTCAGCTTCCAATTGTTGTTTGCCTGCATCTCCTTTTGCAAACAAAGAGACATCCATTTTTTCGAGTCCTGCAAGGAAGGCGTTACAACGTGAGATAGCTCTGTAATGTCCTTCCCACACGGAAAGAAATTCGCCACTTGTAGAAGTCCATTGTTCAGAACAATAGGCGGCATCCCAACCCGAAGCCTGAGTATCCAGTGTAGGATGGTTGGCTAACATGAACTGTGGCTTGAATCCCCACTCATAAGTATCGCCTTCATCAAGATTTGATTTTGTTGGATAAAACGTATCGTAAATACCGGTTAACCCGGCTTCAATAGTTGTTTCACTTTGGAACATATAAGTGTCCGACAAAACACTGGTGTGATCTACGCTCAGAAAAGCATTATTGTTACAGGCAACTAAGAACAGGGCAGAAGCCCCTATTATGCCGGCAAAAATATAATTATATATCTTTTTCATAAATATTCGTATTTATTTTCGTTGAAATTAGAAATTAAACTGAACTCCTGCGGTGAAAGTTCTTGGATAAGGATAACGGCCTCCATCAAAGCCAGTTTGCAACACTGAAGAGTTACCTACTTCAGGATCACCATATTTGTATCCCGTTAGTGTGGCTACATTCTCTACAGAAACGTAAATTCTGGCATTATCAAGTAACAGTTTCTTAATCAGATTTTGCGAAAACGTATATCCGAGTTGGATATTTGCAATCTTTAAATAATCACCATTCTTCACCCAGGCGCTTGATTGTTGACGGTTGTAGTTATAATCATTGATGGTTAAGAGAGAACTTGTACCGTTAGGATTCGTAGATGACCACGCATTACTAAGATAGTCAGTAGTTATATTTTGAATACCTCCGGACGTTTTGTAAAGTTGGCTTTCCTTCATGGCAGCATAAGAGTTTATCTGCATTCCACTTACTCCATACATATAAATCATAGCATCAAAGTTTTTGTACTTTGCGGTCAGTGTCAGTCCATAATTTAATGCTGGAAATCCGTTGCCTAAAACCTTCTGATCGGCTCCGGTGATATAACCATTACCATCAGTATCTTTGTATTTATAATCGCCGGGTTTCACATTACCTCCAAAAGCCTGATATTTAGTTACTGTTCCGCCTGATGCTTTGGATGCTGCAGCATTAGCAGCATCAATCTCAGCCTGGTTTTTCCAGATTCCTTCAACTACGTAGCCGTAATATGATCCTACTGCATATCCGTTTTGTGTAACAGAGTGAGTATCCCATTGATCTCCTGCATCAGCTACTGTATTTCCGCTGGCATCCAAATTTGTATAAATAGGACTTCCAATATCTATTACTTTGTTTTTCAATGTAGAGCCAGTGGCAGTTACACCCAATGTCCAGTCACCTACTTGTTTTGTGTAATTTACACTTAGTTCTAAACCGCTATTTCGGATATGACCTGCATTGGTGAAAATTGAAGAATGGCCGGTTGAAGGGCGTATCGACCGGTAAAGAAGCACATCCTTGGCATCACGTACGAAGTAATCCATTGTAATGTTCAGACTATTATTGAAGAAGCCCATGTCTAAACCAATGTTGGTCTGTTCATTTGATTCCCATTTAAGGTTGGTGTCAATTTCTTTTAATGAAGCGACTCCTGTTAGTTCGGTATTATTGGCAGCTGCAGAAGTACCTCCAAGAGTTCCCATATAATAGGCGATGCGGTTGGATGAGAGTTGTGCAACTGTATAGTTGGTTAATAATCCTGAATTACCCGTGATACCCCATCCCATACGTAATTTTAAATTACTGAATACATTCATATTTTTAATGAATTCTTCTTCAGATGCACGCCATGCAAAAGCTGTTGAGGGAAATACACCCCAACGATTTCCTTCACCAAAGTTTGAAGAGCCATCTCTACGGATTGTACCCGTAAGGATGTATCGATCTAACAGACTATACATAGCTCTGCCATAGTAAGATATATAACGACTTTGCAAGTCGTAGCCACCGCTACCAAGACGGGTTGACTGGGTACTTGTCAAATCGATGGAGCGATAGGTATCAGAGAGAAAATTGCTTGCACTCGCACTTACCCAGTGACCCCATGAATTGGTTACTGAATTACCGACCATTAATGTTAAATTGTTAACATCATTTTTCCAGTTGTATGTAAAATAGTTTTCAATGCCCAAATCGTTCTGTTGAGTCTGTTTTAACGAAAAATAATTTGGAGTGGTTATAGCAGTTATAGAACGAGTGTTAACTGTATTAAATCCAGTAGAATCGGAAGCAGTGAACTTGTAGGAAGCATTTGTTTTGAATGACAGACCTTTGAATAGTTTCACTTCCATATAAGCACTACCCAATATTGTGTTTTTATGAGTGGGAGTATGGTCAGCTTGTTTGGCAGCAGCATAAGGATTATCTTGTCCTTTTTGTATATCTCCTTCACCTGTTACTTGTTGGAATGCATAGTAATTTCCTGTAGATGTACGATCTAAATAATCATGGCTAACCAGATTACCTGATCCATCAACGTAATCCATGGTTGGAGTTAAGGTAGCATAATTTTTCAAATTTCCACTTCCATTTTTTTCTGAATGTACAAATGATAAGCTACCACCCATCTCAAGGAATTTTTTCACCTTCTGCATAACAGTAGCATGGGCTGTCAGACGCTTGAAGTTCGATTCAATTACCACACCTTCGTTGTTCAAATAACCCAAAGAAAAACTGGATTGTGAATTCTCAGTACCTCCTGAAGCAGACAACGTATAATTCTGTTGTAAGGCCGAATGTGTCATAGCATCCTGCCAATCAATATTGTGAAGCTTTCCATTGTAAGCGGTACTAAAAGCTTGATTGGTTATAGAAGTCCCGTCATTAGCACGGCCTTGACGAACTGCAGAGGCAAATTGATCTGCATTAGCCATACTAAGCTTTCCGGTCATGTTCTGGACACCAAAGTTAGCTGTGACATTGATCTTTGTGAAGCCTTTCTGACCTTTCTTAGTTGTGATAAGAATTACACCATTAGCACCGCGTGCGCCATAAATTGCTGTTGCAGAAGCATCTTTTAATACTTCTATACTTTCTACATCAGATGGGTTAATGAAATTAGCATCAGTACCAACTTGTACTCCATCCACTACATACAAAGGATCAGCAGAACCATTTACGGTGGCAACACCACGTATACGTATAGTAGTAGCACCTTCTGGATCACCAGATTGCTTACTTACCATCACGCCTGCTGCTGCACCCTGCAAACCTTGTGCTAAGTTCAGAGGATTGCGTTTCATCATTTGTTCTCTGTCAACCGAAGCAACAGAACCGGAAACGTCAGACTTCTTTATTGAACCGTAACCGATAGCAACGACTTCATCTAACACTTTTGAATCAGATTTAAGAGTTACATTAATAACGTTACTCTTAACAGCAACAGTTGTTTTCTCCATTCCAATGTAGGAGAAAATGAGTGTACTACCTTGGGGAGCATTCATGCTATACTTCCCGTTAGCGTCTGTAATTGTTGCAGTCGTAGTTCCTTTGACAATAACGGAAACTCCAATCATTGGACTCCCATCACTTGCATCCGAAACAACTCCCGAAACTGAAAGATTCTGCTGGGCAGAAACAAAGCATACTCCAAATAAGAGTAGCGCCATTAGAAAATTGATTTTTCTTTTCATGGAATTAAATTTAAAAAATAAATGGTTAATTGATATTGAGAATGATATTTTTCTGAACAAACATAATGTTTACACCAAATTAGATGAATTTGCGTTTAATATTGATTAAAGAGCTTAGTAAACTTTTTTGTCGAAATTTTATAATGACTAGTCAAAAAAACATAATAACACTGCGAGGGTAGCGGACTTGCTCAAAAGGCTTCTTGTAACTTAATTGAACACATTGAATCCCGTGATTTCAATAATACATTTTAATTTAAAGTTGATCGTTGGTTATTATAGTTGCCATAATTTTATTGACTCTTATGGCTGAATTCATCAATATTTCTTTTACAGATTATCTACATATTGAAAGTAGACAAAAATACGTTCTTCAAACTATAACTATAGGGGCTAATGTTTGTATCACTAGGGGTATTTGATAACTCAGGGGTATTAAATGTTCACTGGATAGTAGCTAAATGATAATGTGGTTAATTATATTGAGATTAGACGCATTTATTTCATACATTTGTCTAATAATCCTATAAGGTATCAAACTATATAAACTAAACAGAACAAACAGGACCAATTTAAATTAAGAATACATCTCAATTTCTATTTGTAAGTTTTATCTAATACTTTAAATAATTCACTTTAAAATGAAAAAATACTTGTTCGCTTTTGTTGTTTTTTTTGTAGTAAGCGCACATGCCGAAATTTATAATTTTGCCCACCTAGACAATTCACAGGGTTTATCCAATAATCAGATAAATTGTATTCTCAAAGACAGTAGAGGTTTTATGTGGATTGGTACAAACTTTGGACTCAACCGTTACGATGGTTATCACGTCAAAGTTTATAAGTCAATAAAAAATGACAATACCAGTTTAATGTATAATTCTATTCCCCGAATTCAGGAAGATAAAAAAGGAAACCTCTGGATAACGGGAAACATATGGCTACCGGGAAATCCAGGCTATGTTATTTGCGATGTTAAAACCGAAAAATTTAATCGCAATATCTCTACGTATCTCTTACCATTAGGTATTCATTTTATTCCTAAGTTAGTTGAAATAAGTCCTCAAAAAGACTATTATTTTTATAAAGCGAAAGATGGTATATATAAATACGAAATTTCGACCACTAAAATATACCATTATAAACAATCCTCCGGTACAAATACCCTGAGTCCCGGAGTTATTTCAAGTATTAGAGTAGCTCATGGTTTTATGTGGGTGCTTTTTCAATCTGGTTTACTGGAACGTGTGAATGAAAAAACAAAAACAGTAGATTTTCGTAACCGATATGTCATGGAGAATAGTGTTGGCTCCAATATTTTTAAATCTTTATATATCGATTCGGAAGGATGTCCATGGGTTTTTCCGGGTATAAGTGATAAAGGGGCTCTTTATTTTGATATGCATAAAGAGGAGTGGATGTTTTTTGGAAATGATAAGAAAGAATTTCGTTCCTCAACCGACATGTATATTACATCGAATCTTGTTCGTGATATAGCTCAGGATGATAAAGGTCGGGTTTGGTTGGCAACTGATCATGGTGGGATAAATATCTACGATAAAAGAGTGAATAATATGACTGTACTATGGAATGACCAATTTAATCCGAATTCATTGAGTCAGAATTCCCCTATAAGTTTGTATTACGATAATACCGGAATTATGTGGGTTGGAACCTATAAAAATGGTGTCTCTTATTATCACCCCGGAATGTTTAAATTCGATAAATCTCCGTTGTTTTTTTATCACAACCCGGATTTGGAAACCAAAGACTGTAACAGGCTTTACGAAGATAGGATGGGAAACCTTTGGATAGGAACAAATGGGAGTGGCGTTTTGAAGTTGGATAAAAAAACTCAAAATTTTCGTCTTTATCGCAATCAAAAAAACAATCCTTCGAGTATCTCCTCCGATATTGTAATTTCAATGATAGAAGATAAGAAAGGAACCATGTGGTTTGGAACTTACATGGGTGGATTGAATCAGATGGTCGGAGAAAAATTTAATCGCTATTTGCCCGATGCGAACAACCCTAATTCTCTATCAAATAAAAGTATTTACGGAATAATGGAAGATCATCAACAAAATCTTTGGATTGGCACACTTGGAGGAGGTTTGGATAAACTGGATATTACGCGTAAAAACTTTCGTCATCATACTACCGAAAAGGTTAAGGGTATGTCCTCAAACTATATTTTGTCTATTTATTCCAAAGATTCTGCACAAATATATTTAAGCACTCCCAGTGGAATCGATTTTTTTAATACAAATACAAATACTCTCACCCCCGTTTTTAAAGGACATTCTCAACTGAATAAACTTTCTGACTTAATTATTTACAATTCACTTATTGATTGTCGGGGTCAGCTTTGGCTTGCGACCGATAACGGTATTAATATATATAACTCAAAAAAGAAATCAATTACTTATATTAACACAAAAAGCGGTTTACCAAGCGATCAGGTGGTATCATTGGTTGAAGATAATAGCGGAAATATATGGGCAGGAACGCGGAATGGACTTGCATGTATTTATTGCCGGACCAATTCTGCAACAAAAAAGTATGAGTATTCGGTTGTTTTCTTTGATGAAAACGATGGCTTGGTGAGTACTATTCTAAATCAAAATGCTATTTTCAAGAACAGGCAGGGCAATATTTATATCGGATGTACAAAAGGATATACATGTTTTAATCCAGAAGCGATACACTTTAATAACATAGTGCCGCAACCTCGTTTCACTGAGATTATTATTGGTAATGATGAGATAAAAGTGGGAGAAAAATACAAGAATCGTATTATACTCGATGTTTCAATAACACATAAAAATAAAATTGTATTGCATTACGATGAAAAGAACTTTACCATTAACTTCTCTGCATTGAGTTATATCCATCCTGAAAAGAATCGTTATCGATATAAGTTAAACGGATTTGACGAAAACTGGACTGAAATAAAGACTGGTGTAGGTTCTGCTTCCTACTCAAATCTGAATCATGGTACTTATCAATTAATTGTGTATGCAAGTAACAATGATAACGTTTGGAGTGTAAAACCGCTTATCCTCGAAATAGTAGTTCAACCGCCTTTCTGGTTGAGTTGGTGGGCATATATTGTTTATTTTATTTTGAGTTTTATTTTGCTGTGGAGTATTGTAAATTATAATTTAAGAAAACAGAAACATAAATTTGAAAATGAACGTCGGGTAAGAGAAGCAAAACAGCTCCATGAAATGGATGAAATGAAATTTCGATTTTTTACCAATATCAGCCATGAGTTTCGTACACCATTGACGCTGATTATCAGTCCGGTGGAAAAACTCTTGCGAGATGCAAAAACGGATGATGAAAAGTCATTGCTTTCTATTATTCTTCGTAATGCTAACGGCTTATTGGAGCTGGTAAATCAGTTACTCGATTTCCGTAAACTCGATGCACAAAAAGATACATTGAATTTATCGGTGGGAGATGTGGTGGCTTTTGTTAAAGACATCTGCTATTCATTTACAGAGTTGGCTAACCGAAAGTTCATTAATTTCTCATTCTCTACATCCGTATCTGAACTTCGTATAGAATTTGATCCCGAAAAAATGCGAAAAGTCATATCGAATCTGCTTTCCAATGCATTTAAATTTACACCAAATAATGGTAAAATTGATGTTACAATGGGCCTGGTACAGCAACTTAACAGCCAAAATCAATCATTAAAAATAACTATTTCCGATTCTGGAATAGGTATTCCTGCAAAGGATCTGGAGCGAATATTTGACCGTTTTTATCGCGTTGAAAACGTCGAAAATGGAAATCAAACTGGAACTGGAGTTGGCCTACATATTGTGAGTGAGTACGTGAAACTCCATAATGGTAATATCGGAGTAGAAAGCCAACTAGGCAAAGGTTCCATTTTTACATTGATGATACCTGCCAGTCAGCATATTTTTGAAGAAGTTATTTCACAAAATAAGTTAAACGTCGAAATGCCGGAAGAACTTAGGACCGAAGAGGTAATCGTGCGGGAGGATAAGCGGAGCAAATTACCGCTTATGTTAGTTGTTGATGATAACGAGGATTTTCGTAATTTTATTTCCACCATGTTCGCCGACAGTTACCGCGTTATGAAAGCAGAGGATGGCGAAATAGCTATGAATATTGTTTTGGATAAAATGCCCGATCTAATTATATGCGATGTCATGATGCCTAATATGGATGGTTTCGAGTTATGTAAAATGGTTAAACAGGATATCCGAATCTCACACATTCCGATAATTTTACTTACTGCCAAAGCCGGAGATGAAAATAAATATCATGGATTAGAGGCCGGTGCTGAGGATTACATTTCTAAACCTTTTAATATGGAAATGCTGACACTGAAAGTGAATCGGATTATTGAAAGACAAAAGAAGACACGCGATCAGTTCAGACACAAAGTAGATATTACCATCGGTGATATAGAAATTATTTCCATGGATGAGAAATTTGTGAAGAAAGCGGTTGCATTAGTCGAAGCAAATATCTCAACCAGTGAGTTTCTTGTCGAAGATCTTTGCCGCGAGATGGGTATGAGCCGGGTATATTTCTACAAGAAAATTTTATCGCTTACAGATAAGACACCATCAGAATTTATTCGTTTTATCCGGTTAAAACGGGCAGCTGATTTGTTGGAAAAAAGCCAGTTATTTGTCAACGAAGTGGCTTTTCAGGTTGGGTTCAACGATCCGAAATACTTCCGAAAATATTTTAAGGACGAATTTGGTGTTAGCCCAAATGAATATAAGAAAAAATTCATCAATTAGTAATGACTAAATGAATGTCTGGTTTTGGTGTTTCTTACATATCAGTTTAAATAATCAGGTCGATGCAAAGCGTTAATTTAGATATAAAAGTCTGATTTAAGAATACAATTTTCGCATTCTTAAGAAATTACTAATAAAAAAAGTTGTTATTTACAAATTAGATTATAACTTTGTGCTTTCAAATAAATGCTTTCTAACAAGTTATTCATTTTTGGTTTTTATAATATAGCATTAAATCACTCAACGAAATTTCATTATGAAGAAAATTTGTAGCCTAGTTATTATTTTATCAGTATTTCATTTTGCAGGTTTAGCACAGTATAATCAAGGTAAAATTTACATTGATGGGAATGTAAATTATAACAATGACAATTCAAATGTTCCAACAAATCAGATAGGAATTCCTATAGAAACAAAGTCGACTAATATTATTATTTCTCCAAATATCGGATATTTTATTGCTAATAACTTTGCAATTGGTGTCGGGGTAGAATATAAATCTTTATTTAATTCAACCAACGGGGCTAACTTTTTGTTTAACAATCAAGATGGCTCAAAGGTTGTAGTATCAGAGGTAATCTCAAGTAAATGGAATGAGTTAGCACCGACTATTTTTGCTAAATATATTATCCCTGTTTCTGATAAATTAAGTTTCTCATTAAAGGCGAAGTTTTCTCATGGATTAGTGACAGATGAAATTTCTGATAGTCCAACTACAGTTACAACTACAGTTGCTGGACAAGTAACTGTAACTAATCCTACTGTTCTGAGCGAGAAACCATCGAAGCAAACAAATAGATTTAATATTTCTCCGGAATTTCAATATCTGATAACCGATAAAATCGGGTTGCAGATAAATTTCACAGGATTTAGTTATAATTCAGTTCCTGTAATTAATCCTAGATATGAATCAAATGATGGTGTGACTTTCAACCCTGTTATTGATTATGGAACTCAAAAAACGACTAGTTTTAATATAAATCCGTCTTCATGGAGTTTTGGAGTATTTATACTTTTAGGAGGTAAAAATTCAGAGGCTAAGGAATTAAAATAGCTTATTGATTTTGTAAAACCCATTTAAGAGGGTAATATAATTTGAGGCACGGATAAAAGACAAAGAGACCAGTTCGAAAGAGTTGTTCTCTTTCTTTTTATATTTGAACCCCCAAACGGAAACATTTTGTTCAGTTCTATCTTTATATTTAAATGTATTTTTGCATTGACTTTTAAATCAATGTAGAAAATGAGAATCCATCCTTTCCTTTTAATCCTACTGTTCCTCTTGCTGAGGGTCTCTGCGTTTTCACAAACTACCTTTCTGTTTCAAAATACGAACCTATCAGACAATGAACGTGTCGAAAATCTTCTTTCGACGATGACGCTCGACGAGAAAGTAAATGCTCTTTCCACTAATCTGGGTGTTCCCCGCTTGGGCATTCGAAATACCGGACATTCTGAAGGGTTGCATGGTATGGCACTTGGTGGTCCGGGTAACTGGGGCGATTTTAGTCCAAGGGGCATTGCTAAGACTTATCCAACCACTACTTTCCCTCAAGCCTACGGACTGGGCGAAACCTGGGATACTGAATTGATTCAAAAAGTTGCCGACATTGAAGCAACTGAGATTCGTTTTTATACTCAGAATTCCAATTTACAAAAAGGAGGATTGGTGATGCGTGCTCCCAATGCCGATCTGGCTCGCGATCCTCGTTGGGGACGTACCGAAGAAAGCTATGGCGAAGATGCATTTCTTGGTTCGCGACTTACAGTGGCATTTGTGAAAGGGTTGCAAGGCAACAATCCGAAATACTGGAAATCGGCTTCGCTCATGAAACATTTTCTGGCCAATAGTAACGAGGATGGAAGGGATTCAACCTCCTCTAACTTCGACGAACGACTTTTCCGCGAGTATTATTCTTTTCCATTTTACAAAGGTATTACCGAAGGCGGTTCGCGGGGATTTATGGCTTCGTACAATGCATGGAATGGTGTACCAATGACAGTAAATCCGGTCTTGAAAAAGATTACACGCGACGAATGGGGCAACAACGGTATTATTTGTACCGATGGTGGTGCACTTAATTTGCTGGTGAAGGCACACAAAGCTTTTGCAACAATGACTGAAGGTGCTGCAGCCGTGGTGAAAGCTTCGGTGGGTCAATTTCTTGACAATTTCAAGCCATATATCTACGAAGCATTGAAAAAAGGCTTATTGACTGAAAAAGATATTGATGACGCTATCCGTGGAAATTTCTACGTGGCATTGAAACTGGGATTGCTGGATGGCGACCAAACAAAAGTGCCGTATGCCAACATTGGCGTGACAGATACCGTTTCGCCCTGGAATAAACTGGAGACGAAAGCTTTTGTCCGGAAAGTAACGGCAAAATCGGTGGTTTTGCTCAAGAACAGCTCGAATCTGTTGCCATTAAATAAATCAAAAATTAAATCCATTGCAGTTATCGGACCGCGCGCTAACGAAGTAATTCTTGATTGGTATAGTGGAACACCACCTTATGAAATTACCATTCTGCAAGGAATCGAGAATGCAGTTGGAAAAGATGTAACTGTATTTTATGCTCCATCCAACCAAATGGACAAAGCAATCATTGCTGCCCGAAAAGCAGATATAGCCATTGTCTGTGTAGGAAATCACCCTTATGGAACGGATGCCAAATGGATGGTTTCACCCGTTCCTAGTGATGGACGCGAAGCTGTCGATCGCAAAGCAATAACACTGGAACAGGAAGATTTGGTGAAGGTAGTAACGCAGGCTAATCCCAAAACAGTCATGGTATTGGTGAGTAATTTTCCGTTTGCCATCAACTGGTCGCAGGAAAATGTACCTGCTATTTTGCACGTAACCAACAATAGCCAGGAGTTAGGTAATGGTTTGGCGGATGTGATTTTTGGCGATGTCAATCCGGGCGGGCGAACCAATCAAACCTGGGTGAGAAGCATTACCGACCTGCCACCGATGATGGATTACGATATTCGTCATGGCAGAACATACCAATACTTCAAAGGTAAACCGCTTTATCCTTTTGGATTTGGCTTGAGTTATACTTCGTTTGAATATTCGGATTTGAAAACCTCAAAACCTACACTTTCCGACTCAATCCTTGTTTCCGTGAATGTAAGAAATATCGGAAAACGAGATGGCGACGAGGTGGTTCAGCTTTATGTTTCTTATCCCGGTTCGAAAGTGGAACGTCCGATGGAACAACTGAAAGGGTTCAAAAGGGTGTTTATTCCCGCCGGTGAATCGAAAACGGTTGAAATCTCGTTGAAAGCGGAAGATTTGGCATATTGGAATGTAGAAAGGCACGCTTTTATTGTTGAAAAAGGGACCGTGAAGCTGATGGCTGGTAGTTCGTCGGCAGATATAAAACTGACAAAACTGGTGGATGTAAAATAGAACTTTGCAATCGCTGTCAGAGCCTTTGGCTGATGACAGGATTGATGCTCAAAACTCTGACAGCGGTCGAAGATCCTGTCAGCAGTTGAAGAATTAGAATTAAAACAAAAAATCATATATCCCATGAAAAAACATCTTTTTCCCGCTTTACTTTTGTTGGCTTGCAGCTGTCTGCAACCGCTTATGGCGCAACAAAAACGACTCCTCGGCGATCCCGTGGATATGAGTCTCGATTTCAAGGATTTTCACAACACATTTTTCTTTGCCGATAAGTTGGCTAGTTTTGACCCGGCTACTGCTAAAGGAAAGATTAGTTGGAAACGGTCATCGCTTTATACCCGTCAGGCGTTTAATGTGAACACTATCTTACCGCAGGATTTGACTATGCTCGACTTTCCGGGTGCGGCTTATCAGCAAAATCCGGAACTGAGTTTCACGGTAGAGTTTATCACACCGCGAACTTTGCGCATTAAAATGTTGACGACTCCGGTGAAGCCAAAGCCTTTTGATTCGCCTATGTTGGTGAAAGAACCGGGCAAAGACAGTTCGTGGAAATATGCCAAAACCAATACCGGGCACAGTTATACTAGTGCATTTGGAAAGTTGCTGATTGAAGTAAATCCGTTCCGCATTGTGTTGATGGATGCCAAAGGAAACCGCCTGACAGATACCTGGCGATGGAATGATAATGACTCGTCGCAGGTAAAGATTCTGCCTTTCAACTTTGTCAAAAAGGGTGCAGACAATAGCCGTGAGATTAATCCGGTATTTTCGCTTTCGCCCAACGAAAAGATTTTTGGTTGCGGTGAATCGTTTACCAAGTTGGACAAGCGCGGACAAAAAATAAACTTATACGTTACCGATCCGCAGGGACCTGAAACCGACCAGATGTACAAGCCGATTCCATTCTTTATGAGTAATCGCGGCTACGGTATGTTTATGCACACTTCAGCTCCTGTTACCTGCGATTTTGGAAATACTTACGTGGGTGCAAATAAGCTTTTCATGGGCGATGAAGCGTTGGATTTATTCGTATTCATCGGTGAACCAAAAGATATCCTGAACGAATATACTGAAATCACAGGAAAAGCACCAATGCCTCCGCTTTGGTCGTTTGGAACCTGGATGAGCCGCATAACCTATTTCGAACAAAAAGAAGGCTATGAAGTAGCGGCTAAATTGCGCGAAAATAAAATCCCTGCCGATGTGATTCATTTCGACACCGGATGGTTTGAAACCGATTGGCAGTGCGATTATAAATTTGCTCCATCGCGTTTCTCCGATCCTCAAAAGATGATTAATGATTTGAAGAAGGAAGGTTTCCATATTTCCTTGTGGCAACTTACCTATTTCACTCCAAAGAATAAGTTTTTCTCCGAAATTATCGACAAAAACCTGAATGTAAAGAACTCGAAAGGCGAAATGCCCTACGAAGATGCAGTGCTTGATTTTTCGAATACAAATACCGTGAAATGGTATCAGGATAAGCTGGCCGGATTGCTCAAAATGGGAGTAGGGGCTATCAAAGTGGACTTTGGCGAAGCCGCTCCACTGGATGGCATGTACGCTTCGGGTCGTGGCGGTTGGTACGAGCATAATTTGTATCCATTGCGCTACAATAAAGCGGTTGCCGAAGTTACCAAGGCTACCAACAACGAGAATATTATCTGGGCGCGTAGCGCGTGGGCCGGTAGTCAACGTTATCCGTTGCACTGGGGTGGCGATGCAGCCAATAAAGATATTGCTATGGAATCGGAATTGCGCGGCGGTTTGTCGTTTGGATTGAGTGGATTCTCATTCTGGAGTCATGATATAGGCGGATTTGTTATGTCTTCGCCGGAAGCACTCTATCGTCGCTGGTTGCCGTTTGGGTTCCTTACCTCGCACAGCCGTGCACACGGAGCACCACCCAAAGAACCCTGGTTGTACAATCAAAGTTTCGTGAAAGCATTCCGCGAAGCCGCAGAAATGAAATACAAGCTTATGCCTTACGTATATGCCCAGGCAAAAAACTGTACCGAAAAAGGATTGCCGATGGTGCGTGCACTGTTTGTCGAATTCCCGAATGATCCCGGAGCCTGGACAGTGGATGATGCTTATTTGTTTGGTTCGGACATTTATGTAGCGCCGTTGATGGAAAATACCAAAGGCCGTCAGGTTTATTTGCCGGGTGGAAAATGGATTGATTATCAAACCGGAAAAACCTACGATCGCGGTTGGAACAATATTGAAGCAGGAGAAATTCCTTGCATTATTTTGGTGCGCGATGGAGCTGTGATTCCTCACGCCAAGCTGGCACAGTCGACCGATAAGATTGATTGGTCGAATATTGACTTAAATGTTTATGGCAATCAATCCTTTGCAAAAGGACTAATTTGTTTACCTTTAGATAATAAATTGGTGGAAGTGCAACTGACCAAAAAAGGTGCTATCTATCAGGTGGAAAAAGGTTCCATTGCAGGAGTAAAATATCAGGTGAAATGAAAGTTTATTTCGGGGCGCAACTTTAATTTGCGCCCCGAATTGTTACTAATTTCAAATAAAGCTTGTGCATTAACTGGTATAACCGGAGTGGTGTCGAATGGGAATACCACTTTGTAAAATATTGATTTAAAACAATAATCAGTGTCTTTAGTCGCCATATAATCAGGAGGATTTAAAGATAATTATCAAAAACTCAATTTAACAATTTTATGAAAACGAGTAAAATTAGAATTTTGCTTCTAATTGCAATTCCTTTCTTTTTAAGTTTTGGGTCTAAAGCTCAGGGATTGTATGTCGGAACCAATTATCATCCGCACGATGATAAAAATATCGAAAAAATCAAAAGCGACATCCAACTGATGAAAGCGGCCGGGTTTACTTCTGTTCGTATGGGGCACCTGGCTTGGGATAGTTATGAACCAGCAGAAGGACAATTTGATTTTGAATGGTTCGACAAGGTGATGGATATGATGAACGAGGCAGGAATTAAGGTGATTCTTGATATTGCAGTTCATCCTGCGCCAATTTGGTTGCACAAAAAATTTCCGTCGATCGATGTCGTTGATGCTAAAGGCAATCATTTATATCCCAATCATCGATATATGGATGATGCCGGTGATCCCAACTATCAAAAATACGCTTTGCGCTATACCGATATGCTTACAAAGAGATATGCAAAACACCCGGCATTGTTAGCATTTGGGGTTGATAACGAATCGGGTGATGGTCCTATTTCATATTCCGAAACAGTTAGACAACGATTTATAGTTTGGCTGCAAAAGAAATACGGCAATATAGATGGGCTGAATAAAGCCTGGGCAACCCAACGCTGGTCGCGTCGCCTGAATGGGTTTGAAGAAGTTGGATTGCCAACGGCTGGAGAAAAAAATGGTGCGCCGGAAAAAATTCTCGATTTTCGCACTTTTATTTCTTATGAGGTAAACCAATTCCTGTTTGCAGTGATAGGCAAAGTGAACGAAAATGCACCTGGAGTGCTTACAAACACAAATGCGTGGTTTTACAGCCCCTTGAAATATATTGATTGGGCAGAGATGGCTTATTCCGGCAAAATGACCCGTGAGGGTTGCGGCTTCTATCCGGGAAATTCATTGACAACCAATTGGGGAATTATGAATTCGGCATTCGGAATTTCCCGCATCCAGTTTGAAAGCACAAATCCTTTCTGGTGCAGCGAGTTTACCACACACAACGCAGTGCCGAATTCTATTCGAAAGTCAGCTTATGCTACGTTGATGTATGGCAATCAAATGGTTTGCGGGTGGACTTGGCAAAGTATGATTGGTGGAGAAGAGCAGTATCTGGAAGGAATGCTTGATTGGGATGGAATACCAAATCGCAAATATGATGAGTACAAGAAAATAGCAACCGAGTTTAAGAAAATTGGAAAATTCTTTCCTTACAAACTTCAGTCGGAAGTAGCTTTGGCTTCCTCTTTCCTTAGTCAGATAGCAAGCGCCTCTTTCCCAGAGCAACAGGAAAACCAACTGCAAGCCTGTTGGGGGTTGTTTTATTACCGCAATATGGATGCTAATGTTGTAGAAATAAGTAGAAGTCCGTTGAAATACAAGCTACTGATTGTACCCGGTGTAACTGTGATGGATGAAGCAACTGCTGCAAAAATCCGTGATTTTGTAAAAAATGGTGGAACTGTTATTATGACAAGTAATTCTGCTGTTGTTGACGAAACCGGCAAAGTATTTTCAACGACTCGCCCGGGTCGTTTAAGCGATGTGTTCGGAATACGGGTTGCAAGTTTTGAAGAAACAGAAAATCTAAATGAAATATCCCGTAAATCATACAAGGGCAAAAAGCTTGAGTTTACCTATAAAGGGAAAGCTGTTGATACAGAATCGACAAGATTTGATGTGATTGAGTCGAAAGGAGCTGAAATTATCGGAAGTATAACCAGTCTGGATAAGGACTATCCAATTATGACTTCAAACAAATATGGTAAAGGTAGAGCCATTTATGTTGGTTTGCCAGCTGATGGAAATGTACTTAATCCTTTGCTTGATGAACTTATAGATCAATTAAACATAAAAAAAGGTCCTAATGTACCTACGGGTGTAATGGCTAGGCAGATTGATAAAAATCACTACCTTTACCTGAACATAAGTGGAGAACCTAAAGAGATTCCATTGAAAGGAAAAGCAAAAAGTATCCTCTTTGATAAAAACTACGATAGTAATTTCAAAATTGCCCCTTATGAACCGGAATTTATTGAGATGAAATAATGTGTTTTAAAAGAAAGATATCATTAAAATGTTTATTCTTACAAGTCTGATGATGCTATTGATGTTTCCTGCAAAAGCACAGTATCATTATTATCTTACTGTTGCAGCAGGTGGAACAGTCGGACCTGCCACTGGGCACATGATAATTTCTACTCGTTCGAAATCTCCTTTTGACCCATGGGGAAATTTCCCGTTTAATCCTCTTGTAAGGACTACGAACAAAACTGAAAGATGGTAGTAGAGAGGTACTGAAACTTTATTGGGAGTGCGATTTGAATTCGCACTCCCAATAGATAGCAATTTCGAATAAAATAAACGCATTGACTTTTGAAATTATCGCGAAAGCGAATGAAGACAGCGCAGTATAAGATATATTTAACGCATCTGGCACTGGACGCACCGCAATGTTAAATGGATGTACCGCATTTACCTCTGACAGTACCGCATCTGTTAATGGATGCACCGCAGTGTTAAATGAACGTACCGCATTTGCCTCTGACTGTACCGCAATGTTAAAAGGAAGCACCGCTGAAGCAAATGGATGTACCGCATTAGTCAATGACAGCACCGCATTTACGATTGGATGTACCGCATTGATGAATGACGAACGCGCGGGTGTACGTTTTTTATTCGATTTGATGTTTAAAGATCTATCAGCATTTCGATATTGATATTATATGAACAATTACAAAATACTTTTTCACTTCGAATCAGAACTATTCTCAGTTATTGAGATAAAACGGCTTCTTCCGAATGAGACAGATAAATCCATGATTTATTTCTGGTTGCTATTTGATAAGCAAGAAGCAACGTTGCAGAAGCTCAATTTTGTGTCGATGAGATCGGAAGCTGAAACTGAATTCAGGGTTTTCGAAAACGAGCGATTGAGCTTTAATAGTCAAGAGGGAATCATGGTCTTTAATCATGAAGATTTTTTCTTAAAAGTTATTTCTGCAGATATAGATTTGAACATTGATCTTCAACAGGCTATCGTTGAATTTCTGGAAAAGACTAACTAGAGAAGAATCGTCTATTATTCATGAAATACATTTTCAAACACTGTTATCCGGTAAACAAAACTGAATTTCCAGAAAAATGTCCATGATAACTATTTGTAATAATATCGCTCCGTCAGTTGACGGACTTGGTTTTAAAAAATGAATCTTTCTACCATAATTACGTTTGTATGGAACTTATCTGATAGCTGCATATGGTATGTTTCGTTTTCAGAAGCAGCGATAGTACTAGTAGCTGGCAAAAAAATTTCTATCTATAATACCCATGAAACTCAAATCTTGTATTTTTCTCTTTTTTACTCTGAGCATGTTGGTTACAGCACAGGTAAGTATGCCAAAAGTTTTCAGCAGTCATATGGTTTTACAACGTGATATGGAGATTCCTGTTTGGGGAAATGCACCTGCAGGAACAGAAATTACAGTCCAATTCGGCGACACAGAAACAAAAGGAATTGTCGCTGAAAACGGTAAATGGATGCTACATTTACCTCCCTTCAAAGCTGGTGGTCCCTATAAGTTAGTTGTTTTTCAAACCGGGAAACATGACCAGAAAATTGAGTTCGATGATGTTCTGGCGGGTGATGTGTGGTTGGCTTCGGGGCAGTCGAACATGGAGTGGCAAGTGCAACAGGCCAATGATGCAGCTAAGGAAATAAAACAAGCAAACTATCCCAATATCCGCTTCTTCTTTGTTGCACACAATAAAAGTGTAAAGCCGGAATCGGATGTGTTGGGCGGTTCGTGGCAGGTGTGCGACTCTGTAAGCATAAAAACAGCATCGGCTATTGGATACTATTTTGCACGTAAAATCCACACTGATATAAATGTGCCCATCGGCATTTTACAAACAACCTGGGGTGGAACTCCTGTTGAGGCATGGACAAGCAAAGAAATGCTATTGTCTTCACCCATCACCCGCAATACGGTTACTGCCAATGATTCGGTTAGTGCCATGCATTTTGTAAAAGACAGTCTCGATTTAGTCCGCTTTTGGGATGTTGTTTATCATCCCAAAAACAAAACAGAGAAAACCGTTACCCAAGCATCTTATGACGATTCGAAATGGGCCGAAGTAAAAATGCCTTCAGTGCTTAAAACTTCCCGAATTTCCTCGTACGAAGGAATGATCTGGCTGCGCAAAATCGTAGATATTCCTGCCGGTTTTACAACAAAGAATGTCTCTTTACATTTAGGTCATCCGGAGATGAATTATTCGGTATATCTCAATGGTAAAGAAATCTGTAAAACTATATGGAATGCCAATGAAAACCATACCTATCCGATTCCGGCAGGGCTCCTTCATATCGGCAAGAATATTATTGCAGTGCGTATGGCATATCTGTGGGGAGGTGGAGGATTCAACCCGCCTGCTCAGGAAATGTATATCTCGGATGGAAACACAAAACTAAGTTTAGCGGGAGAATGGAAATACAAGAAAGAACTGGAACCTTCTTTACCGAAGATTCACAACTATCATTATTATCCTGCGTATTTATATAATGCTATGCTTAAACCGCTAATTCCGTATGGATTAAAAGGCTTCTTGTGGTATCAGGGCGAAGCTAATGACACATTGGCGTATAATTACCGGACTTTATTTCCACTGATGATAAACGATTGGAGAATTCGTTGGAAGCAGGGTTATCTACCGTTTTTATATGTTCAGTTGCCCAATTATAAAAAGCGGCAAACTGAACCCATGGAAAGCGAATGGGCTGAGCTTCGCGAAGCGCAGACCATGACGTTGGCACAACCAAACACGGGAATGGTATGTACTATTGATTTGGGAGAAGCAAAAACGATCCATCCAACAAATAAGCAAGATGTTGGTTTCAGATTAGCTTTGCTGGCAGATAAAATGGCGTATCAAAAAGATGTTATTGCCTCAGGTCCACAATTCCGCAACTATAAGATTGAAGGTAATGCAATCAAAATTTCATTTTCGGGAACAGGATCAGGACTTAAAACCAACGATAATATGTCTCCACGCGAATTCACTATTGCCGGAGCCGACAAGAAGTTTTATAATGCCACAACACGAATTATAGGAAATGAACTAATCATAAGTTCCGATAAAGTAGCTAATGCGGTTGCTGTGCGATATGCATGGAGTGATAATCCTGATTGTAATCTGATTAATGCTGAAGGTTTTCCGGCTATCCCTTTCCGCACTGATACGTGGAAAGGAATAACGCAAAAATGAAATCAGATAAGTATTGAGCATAATTTGGGTATCTATTATATACAAATCTGTATATTTGCAAAATATACATTTGGCAGTAGACCTATGTAAAATAAATAATGAAGAAATAGACTTATATGAAGAAAATAGCATTAGCGGTATTATGTTTTTTGTTTTTTTTTGGAAACAACATTAAGGCTCAGTCCAATCACGTTTTGTGGTATAATAAACCAGCTCAGTACTTTGAGGAAAGTCTGGTGTTGGGTAATGGAAAGATGGGTGCATCTGTTTTTGGTGGTGTTAACTCCGATCAAATATATTTAAACGATGCTACGCTCTGGGCCGGTGAGCCTGTGAATGCCAACATGTTTCCCGAAGGGTATAAAAATCTTCCAGCCATTAGAGAGGCTTTGAAAAATGAAGATTATAAGCTGGCCGATCAGCTTAACCGCAAACTTCAGGGAACCTATTCAAACTCCTATGCGCCACTTGGAACCCTGTTTTTGAACTTCAAAAATACCGGAACTTCTACTAAGTATTACCGCGAATTGAACATTGCTAATGCGGTTTCAAAAGTTGTATACGAGGTAGATGGCGTGAAATTTACCCGCGAGTATTTTATTTCGAACCCCGACAAAGTGATGGTGATTAAACTTACCAGTAGCAAAAAGGGAGCATTGAATTTTGATGTAAAGTTTGAAAGTTTGCTGAAATACAAGATATCTGTTGTAGATAAGACGCTAACCGCAAGAGGCTATGCTCCTGTTCTGGCTAAACCGAATTATGTGGACAATACTGTTGTCTTTGATGAAACAAAAGGTACCCGCTTTTCATCTTTAATGCAAATAAAAAATACGGATGGTACTGTGAAAATGACCGATAGCACGTTGGTGTTCAGAAACGGAACAGAAGCAATTGTCTTTGTTTCTGTTGCCACCAGTTTTAATGGTTTTGATAAAAATCCGGCGACCAACGGATTGGACAATCAGAAAATAGCTTCTGATCAATTGGCAAAAGCATTTTCAAAGACAATAACAGATTTAAGAGAAGCCCATTTGGCGGACTACCATAAGTTCTTTAATCGAGTAAGTTTAAATCTGGGAGCAACTACAGCACCAAATTTGCCTACCGACGAACGTTTGATACGTTATGCCGAAGGCAAAGAAGATAAAAATCTGGAAGTACTTTATTTCCAATACGGGCGCTATCTGTTGATCAGCAGTTCACGTACGTTGGGAGTTCCAGCTAATTTGCAAGGCATCTGGAATCCATACCTGCGTCCACCCTGGAGCAGTAACTATACCACTAATATTAACGCCGAGGAAAATTACTGGTTGGCCGAAAATACGAATCTTTCCGAGATGCATCTTCCATTGCTAGGCTTTATTAAAAATGTTTCGGTAACGGGTAAGGTTACTGCCAAAACATTTTATGGTGCCAACGGATGGGTAGCATGTCACAACAGCGACATCTGGGCCATGAGTAATCCGGTGGGTAACTTTGGTCACGACGATCCGGTTTGGGCTTGCTGGAACATGGGTGGTGCGTGGTTAAGTACCCATCTTTGGGAGCATTTCTTGTTTACGCAAGATAAGAACTATTTGAAGAACGAAGCTTACGATATTATGCGCGGTGCGGCTCAGTTTTGCATCGAGTGGTTGGTCGAAGATAAAGAAGGTAAACTGATTACTTCGCCCTCTACTTCACCCGAAAATAAATTTGTTACACCGGAAGGTTATGTCGGTGCTACTTTTTATGGCGGAACAGCCGATTTGGCCATGATTCGTGCTTGTTTGATGCAAATTATCGAAGCATCCAAACTGTTGAATGTCGATGCGGAATTTCGAGCAAAGGCCGAAAGCACGTTGACTCGCTTGCACCCTTATAAGATTGGCAAAAAAGGGAATTTGCAGGAATGGTATTACGACTGGGACGATCAGGATCCGAAGCATCGCCATCAATCGCACTTATTCGGATTATTTCCGGGAAGTCATATCACTCCAGCTACTACTCCTGAGCTAGCCAACGCTTGTCGTAAGACATTAGAAATAAAAGGTGACGAAACAACCGGTTGGTCGAAAGGCTGGCGTATTAATCTCTGGGCACGACTCGGCGACGGAAATCGTGCTTATAAAATGTATCGCGAATTATTGCGGTATGTTGACCCCGATGGTGTAAAAGACAGTAAGCATCGTGGTGGTGGTACGTATCCAAACCTGTTCGATGCGCATCCACCGTTCCAAATTGATGGAAACTTTGGTGGTGCGGCAGCAGTTGCCGAAATGTTGGTGCAGTCCACCGATAAACAAATCACTTTGTTGCCGGCCTTGTCAGACAGCTGGAGCGAAGGTTCGGTAAGTGGCATATGTGCGCGTGGCGGTTTTGTGGTGTCGATGGATTGGGCAAATAAAACACTGAAAACGGTAACGATTCTGTCTAAAACGGGTGGAAAAACGACTTTGATTTTCGGCAACAAACAAAAAACGATAACTCTGGCTAAAGGTCAGAAGGTGATTTTGAAATGGTGATGTGACGGTGCTATTTTATTTTCAAATAAACAATCAAATATTACATAGAAAAACAATGACAAAACTCAAAACAGCCCTGCTCTGCCTGATCGTAAGTGCAGGGCTTCAAGCCTATGGGCAAACAAAGAAACCGATTTATTTAGATAACTCGCAACCAACAGAAATGCGGGTGGAAGATGCCCTTTCGCGCATGACGCTGGAAGAAAAAGTGGCGTTGTGCCACGCCCAATCAAAGTTTAGTTCGCATGGAGTACCTCGTTTGGGTATTCCGGAAATATGGATGAGCGACGGACCGCACGGTGTACGTGAAGAAATCCTTTGGGATTCATGGGGAAATGCAGGTTTTACAAATGATTCCTGTACCGCTTTCCCTGCACTAACTTGTTTAGCTGCCACATTCAACCCAAGTCTTTCGAATGCTTATGGCGTTGCTATTGGAGAAGAAGCTCGCTATCGCAGAAAAGATATCCTACTCGGACCGGGTGTAAATATTTATCGTACACCCATGAACGGTCGTAACTTTGAATACATGGGCGAAGATCCTTATCTGGCTTCCATTATGGTGGTGCCTTATATTAAGGGTGTGCAACAAAATGGTGTGGCAGCTTGTGTGAAACATTTTGCCTTGAACAATCAGGAAGAGTACCGTGGACATATCAATGTGAACCTGAGCGACCGTGCTTTGTTCGAAATATATTTGCCTGCTTTTAAAGCTGCAGTGGAAGAAGGTAAAGCATGGTCTATTATGGGTTCTTATAATCAATTTCGTGGTGAACATTGCTGTCATAATGATTTATTATTAAATCGAATTCTGAAAAAAGATTGGCAGTTTGATGGCGTAGTAGTGACCGACTGGGGTGGTGCGCACGATACCAAGCAAGCTGCGTTGAACGGACTCGACATTGAAATGGGAAGTTTTACCAATGGACTAAGTTCGAAGGCTACATTTGGTTATGAAGATTTTTATCTTGCTCAACCCTTCCTCAAAATGCTGAAAAGCGGAAAAGTTCCGATGTCGGTAGTTGATGACAAAGCCCGTCGTGTATTGCGGTTGATTTTCCGCACTGCCATGACTCCAAATCGCCCTTATGGTCGCTTCGTTTGTGAAGATCACAGTACAATAGCTCGCAAAGTAGCCGAAGAAGGTATCGTATTATTGAAAAACGACAAACAATTTTTTCCGATTCCAGCGGGTAAATATCAGAAAATTGCTGTTATTGGTGAAAATGCAACACGTAGCGTAACCGAGGGTGGCGGCTCTTCTACCCTGAAAGTAAAATATGAAGTTTCACCTTTGGCCGGGTTGATTGCCAGGTACGGTAAGGACCATGTGGTATATGCACAAGGTTATGCTTCAGGTCCTTCGTTGTACGACCGTGAAGAACCTTCACGTTTAGATACCAAAGCGTTGTTTGAAGCTGCTGTTGTAGCTGCGAAAAATGCTGATGTGGTTTACTTCGTAGGTGGATTGAACAAGAATCATTTTCAGGATGCAGAAGGTGGTGATCGTAAAACTTACAACTTGCCTTTCGAACAGGATAAGTTGATTGAAGCCATTTTGAAAGTAAATAAAAATGTGGCGGTGATTTTGATTAGTGGAAACGCTGTGGCTATGCCGTGGGTGAAAGATGTGCCTGCCCTTGTACAAAGTTGGTACCTGGGTTCCGAAGGCGGAAATGCGATTGCCAATGTGCTTACAGGGGCGGTAAATCCATCAGGTAAATTGCCGTTCTCTTTCGCAAAAAAACTGGAAGATAACGGTGCAAACTCATTTAGCAAGATTGCTTATCCGGGCGACAGTATCAACGAGGTTTACAAAGAAGATATTCTGGTGGGTTACCGTTGGTTCGATACCAAGAAGATTGCACCGCAGTTTGCTTTCGGTTACGGACTTTCGTACACCACATTTGAATACGGTAAAATAACAACTGACAAAAAAAGCTACGGACAGGATGAAACGATCAAAGTTTCGTTTACATTGAAGAATACTGGTAAAGTAGATGGAGCGGAAGCTGTTCAGGTGTATGCCTCACAACCAAAAGCCTCGGTCATGCGTCCGGCTAAGGAGTTGAAAGCATTCACAAAAGTATTCCTCAAATCGGGCGAAACACAAACCGTGGCATTGGAAGTAAAAGTGAAAGATTTGGCTTTCTACAACGAAAAAACGAATAACTGGACTGTGGAACCGGGAGAATTCGTATTGCGTAATGCGGCTTCTGCGGCCGATGTAAAAAGTAGTGTAGCGATTCACGTGAAATAAATTTTCTTATTTTAAGTGAGATTCAAGTAATACTCAGAATTTGATAGACAAATAAATAGCCCGAAAGCGTCAAAGCTTTCGGGCTATTTATTTAAAAATGGAGGGTTTACTCCGCTTTTTTGTCTTTTATGTATTTCATTTCGGTAATAAAAGCAATCAATAATCCGAAGCCTCCGAATAACAATACACAAGCACCATAAATAACTCCGGCTGTCTCACGGTTATCAAAATTACCTGTAGTAAAGCCAGCCAGGGTGCCATAACAAATAAAATATCCAACAAGCAATCCTAGTCCTACTCCAAGCAGCAAACAACCAATTTTGAGAGTGCCGAAAGTCCCGGGCGACTGGGTTATAAATGGAAATGAAAACTTGTTTTGGATCATCGAAGAGTCAAATTTATCGCCAATTTTGTCAATAATGCTCAATCGCTCTTTTTTGCGTACGAACAAATCAAACAATCTGTAAATACCAAGGGTTATAATTCCAACAACCAATGGAACGGTAATAAAGTCCATCATAATTTTTTTGTTTTTAAAGTAAATAATTTCGTTCTTTGTACTGTTTGACGCTGCTTCCTGAAATTGGTTACAGATTTGGCTGTGTTTTTTATTTTTCCGATGATTGTGTAACCAAAACCAAACATCTGCGTCTATAAAAATATATGAATAATCCGGACGAATTAAATTATATACAGCGTATACGTGACGGCGAAACGAATCTATTTTCGTATTTCGTCACTCGTTACAGCAGTTCTATTTATTCGTTGATTGTTCGGATAGTCCTGACAAAAGAAGATGCTGAGGAACTGACACAGGATAGTTTTCTGAAAGCATTCAAAAAGCTGGATACATTCAAAGGCGATTGCAGTTTCTCCACCTGGTTGTTTCGTATAGCTTATAATACGGCTATTTCGGCCACCCGGAAGCGCAAGATGCTGTTTCCGTTGGTAGATGAAACGATGTTGGAAAGCGTTCCCGACGATGCAATCGATACTTTTTTCGAGAGGGACGATGATGAAATGAGGTTACAAAAGCTGGAGGAAGCAATAACTAAACTCAATGCAGAAGAAAAGGCGCTGATAACCCTTTTTTATACTGAAGGAAAATCGGTTGCCGAGTTGGGGCGGGTGTTAGACCTGACGAACGATAATGTAAAGGTAAAACTTTTCAGAGTGAGAAAGAAATTATACGTTTTAATGACTAAATGAAAAAGAATATGAACCACGATAAAGCCATAATCAAAGCATTACAATCGACCGAAAGTTCCAAACTTTCTCCCGATTTCAATTCGCGGATGATGAATCAGATCTACCGGGCAGCCGAACGAAAGAAGAAACGTTCGTATGTGCTTAGCCTGTGCCTCATTTCGGGAGTATCATTGGCGTTGATAGCTATGACGGGTTATCTGATGAATGATTATTTTTCGGTTGATTTTAGTCTTCATCTTCCGAAATTCCACTTGTCGTCTGAATCAATATCAATATATGGATTCAGCTTTTATATTGCCTTGTTGATATTAATACTTATAGCGCTGGATCATTATTTACGGCACAAATGGATGATAAAGAAATCAAGTAATGACAGGTCGTGACCTGTCATTATTCCAAAAACCAAACAGACCGATTCTCCCGAACCGGTCTGTCTGTTTTATTAACCTATAAAAAGGATTATGGCTTAATCCTACTTTTATTAAAATATAATTATTCGTTCTATTTAAACAAACTTTGGCTTTAATAAGTTCACACCCATATCTGAAACTTCTTTATTAAGTTCTTTCTTCGAAAAAGTGTGTAGCACATTTTTTGAAAGTTCAATTATGCTGAAACTATTCCCTGAAGATTTTTTTGCTGTACTAATTTCTTTCAGTAGCTTTGTCAATTATTTATATATTATCAGTAATGAAAAAATCAATAAAGCTTGCACTATTACTTTTTGTGTGCTCATGCACTGCATTTTCAACTGCGCAAACTACTCCACAGATTATCAATGTAGAAGCGCGTAAAACAATTTCTTTGGATGGTCTTTGGAAAACGATTATCGACCCATTCGAAAATGGTTATTATGATTACAGGCGTTTACCAATGGCTAAAGGTGGTTATGGTGACGATAAAGATTACGTAGATAAAACCACCTTGCAGGAATATAATTTTGCCACCGATAAAACCCTGTTTGTTCCTGGTGATTGGAATACGCAACGTCCTGAATTATACTATTACGAAGGAACGGTGTGGTACAGAAATAGATTTCAATATCAGATAAAAGCCGATAAGCGCGTATTTCTGCATTTTGCGGCAGTGAACTACGAGGCAATTGTTTTCCTGAACGGACGTGAAATAGGGCAGCATGTGGGTGGTTTTACTCCCTTCAACTTCGAAGTAACCAATCTGTTGAAGAGCGGCGAAAATTCATTGGTAGTGAAAGTGGATAATAAGCGAAAACCGGAGGCAGTACCAACAATCAATTCCGATTGGTGGAACTACGGTGGCATAACACGCCAGGTTACACTGGTTGAAACTCAAAAGACTTTTGTGCGCGATTATTATGTTCAGCTTAAGAAAGCTGATAAAAACACAATAGCCGGTTGGGTACAGCTTGATGGTGACCAACTGGAAAAAAGCGTAAAAGTAGAAATTCCCGAGTTGAAGATTACCCAACAATTGACAACTAATGCCAGGGGATATGCTGCCTTTGAATGTAAAGTAAAACCAACTTACTGGACACCAGAAAACCCCAAATTATATGCTGTAAATATTGCGGTAGACGGTGACGTTATTGGCGATGAAATCGGTTTTCGTACTATTGAAACAAAGGGAACTCAAATTATATTGAACGGTAAACCAGTTTTCTTGCGCGGTGTTTGTATTCACGAAGAAGCGGCTTTTCGCAATGGCAGAGCCTATTCCAAAGAAGAAGATATTACCTTGCTTCAATGGGCAAAAGATATGGGTTGCAACTTTGTGCGTCTGGCACATTATCCGCACAACGAGCAAATGATTCGTCAGGCTGAGCGCCTGGGATTGATGGTGTGGTCGGAAATTCCTGTTTACTGGACCATTCAATGGACGAATCCCGATACCTACAAAAATGCAGAAACACAACTCACCGATATGATTACGCGCGACAAAAACCGCGCGAATGTGATTATCTGGTCCATTGCCAATGAAACTCCACACGGTGCAGCCCGCTTAGATTTTCTGAGTCGCCTGGCGGCTAAAGCGCGCGAACTTGATCCGGTCAGATTGGTAGGTGCAGCCATGGAAAAGGAAGAAGTAAAACCGGGTGTGATGACTTTGAATGATGAATTGAGCAAGGTGATGGATGTGCTCAGCTTTAATCAATATGTGGGCTGGTACGATGGTTCGCCCGAAAAGTGTGACCGTGTAAACTGGACATTTAATGAACAAAAACCCGTAATTGTCACCGAATTTGGGGGCGATGCACTTTATGGATTGCGAGGTGCCCAAACAGAACGTTTTACTGAAGATTATCAGGAAGATCTTTATATCCGAAGCGTGAACATGCTCAAACGAATTCCTGGATTAGCCGGTGTTACACCGTGGATATTGAAAGATTTCCGTTCGCCCCGTCGTCAGCTGCGCGACGTGCAGGACGACTTTAACCGCAAAGGATTAATCTCCGATAAAGGGCAGAAAAAGAAAGCCTTTTTTGTTATGCAGAAATGGTACGAAGAGTTGAAAAAACAAAAATAGTAGTGACAGATTACACTCCTTCATTGTTAGTGAAATATAAAAGCAAACTGGTCGATTCTCACGAACCGACCAGTTTAATGTTTAACCTTAAAATTTCTTATTTATGAATCAAAAAACAAAGAAGTTCCAATTTTACTTGGACATTTGATTTTCGGTTACAAATATATTTATTTTTTTATAAAAGCAAATATGTTTACAAAATTATCTTATAAAAATTTATTAAAAAAACAAACAGACCGATTCTCCCGAACCGGTCTGTTTTCATTATCAAACTTTATCAAAAAAGCTATGGCATAATTATGAGTTATAAATCTATCATTTATGGTTGCTAAACAACTTTAAAGCAAAAAAAGTTTATAATACATCCTCATAAAGTCAATATTTTTATTCGGATAAAAATTATTGTTGATTTATTCCGCCGTTTTTTCTTTCTCCTTTTTATGTTTTCGCCAGCCTTCGCGTATGGCAACACTCTTTTTTGCATGTTCAATATGTACATTCAGCAACCGCACAAACGGGCTATATTCTTCCGGTCCGTTCAGAATCATGAGCGCATCCATCCGCTTTATGATGTCCTGATAAGCTTTGTCCGTAGCATTGCGAGCCACGAGTACATTGCCGTTACCGCGTTTGCTTCGTTCCGTGTTGCGGTTGTCATCGGTCTTTTGGTACAGTTCGTTCAGGGTCTCGAGTGCGTCGAGCCATCCTGTTAGTTGCAGAGTTTCAACAATCGCAGTATTCTGTGGCTTACGAATATTTGAAATAATCTTACGAATGCTGCCACCTCGGTTCGTATTTGACATATTATGGATGACCGCTATACTCTTCATGATGTACGAAATATTCTTGGCCGCCTCGCGCTTGCCGGCATCGTAGTGCCGCAGGTTACTTTGGTAATGATAAGAAAAACCGGCATACAATTCTTCCCGCTGCTTGTTTAGTTTCACCATTTCATTAGTAATGTAACTCTTGCGACGCACCCGGTTTGCTGCTTCTTCTGCTGTATAAGCCAGGTTGAAAGCCTCTATCAGCTTTTCAAAACCCTGTAACGGCATGTTTTCGTCCACCAACAGACCTTGTACGTCATGCATAAAAACATTATGACTGTCGTTCTTCATTTTTTGGAACGTTATTGGCAAGATTTTGTCCATGAAAGTATATGTTTTTGTTTATATTATATTCATCATTAATTGGTAATACAAATATATAAAGTATTTTATATTTTCAATATATTATTTAATAAATATATTTATAGATTATAATTAAATAATATGATTAGTATAATATAACTATATATTATATATACCAAATTATGGAGATATAAAAACATGATGAAAACAATCAGATTGACCAATGAAACCTACCGTTGCACCCGAACGATATGCCAAACGCAGCGTAAAACATCCCGGCAACGGCAAGTGAGGTAATGCTTTAGTGCCGAAAGGTTGGAGAAACCAGTGACGAAGAGGTGTTTTGAGGGTGAAAAGTAGGGTAGGAGGTTGATGATTGGGTTTTGCGGTTTGTAACTGCGGTTTTGTACCCTCGTGTCTTCAACGCATCAAATCCGACAAACCGCTTTAAGCGGTTGAACGGGATAGCGTCCAACCGTTTCTTCTACGGTTTGACGCATGGCAAATATTACGATCGGGTCTCGCGATTTGGAGATGGAGTAACAATACCTATTGGTAGGAATAATTGAATCAATTGACGAATAAACAATACTTTCTGTCGAAACATTTTTTTTAGATAAAATAGTCGGTTTAAATTTGCATCATAATTTCAAAAACAAAAGTCATGAAGACAAAAGGAATTGCAGTATTAAGCTGTATGGCAATGATTATTTTGATAACGACGATAACATCGTGTCGCTCGCATAAAGCGATAGTAAAGCAAGAAGTGAACAAGGACATGGCACTTGGCACCCCGCCTGATGGCGAAGGATCCGACACTGCTCAAAACGGAATGCCTCCCGGACCACCTCCCGATGGAAAAGATCCGCAAGGAATGCCTCCGGGTGGAAAACAGAATGGAAAACCAGGTGAGAGACCGCAGGGTATGCCTCCGGGAGGAATGGGTGGTCAACGTTTTGATGCTAGTTCCATTTTATCGGTGGTTACAGTGAAAGAAGGAACTGAAAGTAAAACAAACGAAACCATTACTGCTTCCCAAAAGAACCAGTCGGCAGTAGCGGCCTATACCGGCAGTTCGGTGACGCTCGAAAATAATAAGATTAATACAACCGGGAATACATCGTCTGATGAAAGCAGCAGTTTTCAGGGACTCAATGCGGCTGTGTTGGGACGCGATCAGAGTGTGATTCGAATGAAAGCTAACACCATCAATACTTCCGGCTCGGGAGCGAATGGGGTATTTGCTTATGGAAAAAGTAAGATTTATTCGGAGAATGATGTGATTACCTGCACCGGCAATGGTGGACACGGGTTGATGGCAAGCGGCGGCGGAACTATCGTGGGCTCAAACGTGAATATTAATACGGCGGGAACAAATTCGGGTGCGGTAGCTACCGATCGGGGTAGTGGAATTATTACCGTGGCGAAAGGAAAAATTATAACAACAGGAAAAGATTCTCCGGGTATTTATTCCACGGGAAAGGTCAGTATTTCGGATGCTGAAATTGAATCGACAGGAAGCGAAGTTGCCGTAATCGAAGGTTCTAATTCCATTATACTCAGCAATTCCAATCTGTTGGTTACAGTTCCTAATAAATGGGGTGTGATGATATACCAGAGTTTCTCGGGCGATGCCGAAGGTGCCGATGGTAGATTTGAAATGAAAAACGGCTCGTTGAAATATACAGCCAGTACCGGTCCGTTGTTCTTCGTTACCAATTCCACGGCCTATATCACGCTTAAAAATGTAGAGATCAGTTGCACATCGGCCACGTTGGTCAACGCTATGAGTTCGCGCTGGGGTAATGCAGGTAGCAACGGTGGAAACGTGAACCTAATGACCGAGTCGCAACATCTGAACGGAAACCTGATAGCCGATGGGAACAGTAAGATTAAGTTGTCACTAATGAATAATTCAGACCTCGAAGGAGCCATTAATTCCGACAATAAAGCCAAAAGCATATCGGTAAATCTGGACGGATCAAGTACCTGGACGTTAACCGCCGATTCGCATATAAGCACTTTAATTGCGGATATGTCAAACAACTCTGTGTCGAATATCACCGGAAACGGACATTCATTATACTATAAAGCCTCCGAAAATAAGGCTCTGAATGGAAAAACATTTGCGTTAGGAGACGGCGGATTTTTGAAGCCGGAATAAACAGTTAGTTTCTCAGAAAAGAAGATTGTGTGTTAGTAAACAGAAAAGGACAGCAGGTAACATTACCGGTTGTCCTTTGTCTTTGTTGTCCTTTCGGGTCTTCTGGTCTCGCGATTTTTAATTGCGTTGTGAGAACGCGGTTATAAACCGCGAGACCCGGGCTGAGTAATAAAAAGGCAGCATTACTATCGGGTAACGCTGCCTTTTATACTGTCAACTGTGAATGTCTATTCAACGCTAAATTTATACACGCACCATTCGTCGTATTTTTCACCCGGGCGAAGTACAGGACTTGGGAAGAATGGAATGTTCGGCGAGTTAGGTAAACCTTGTGTTTCTAGGCAAATGGCATCCTGCCGATCGTAGATTTTACCTTCTTTGCCGGTTACTTTGTCAATCCAGTTTCCGGAATATATCTGAACACCGGGTTGAGTGGTCAACACTTCCATTTTCCGTCCGCTGGTTGGTTCGTAAATATAACCTGCCAAAGCCAGTTCACCCGCTTGATGTTTACGAATGCACCAGTTGTTGTCAATTCCCCATCCGGGAACATACGCTTCGTCATCAATATTTTTGCCGACTAATGTAGGTTGGCGGAAATCGAATGGAGTTTCAGCCACGGGACGAATTTCACCGGTCAAAGCGAAAGATTCATCTAATACGGTATAAAAATCGGCGTTGAGTTGTAACAAGTGTTCTTTGATGGTTCCGTTACCGGCACCTCTCAGATTGAAGTATGAGTGATTAGTCAAAGCGACGATGGTTGCCTTGTCAGTGGTAGCTTCGTAATGAATTTTGATTTCGTTTTCATCACTCAAAATGTAAGTGGCGGTAACCGTCAGATTGCCTGGGTAACCTTCTTCGCCATCGGGTGAGAAAAGTTCCAATACAAGTTCTTGCTGAGAAACCGATTTTACGGTCCATGCTTTTTCGTTGTAGCCATGGATTCCTCCGTGCAATGCATTTGTTCCGTTATTTACCGGCAGTTGATAATCCACACCATCAAGAGTAAATGTACCATTCTTGATACGGTTGGCAAATCGTCCACAGATAGCTCCGAAGTAGATTTCTTTTTCAATAACTTCTTCCAACGTGTCGAAAGCAAGCACCACATCGTCGAATTTTCCGTTTTTATCGGGAACCATCAAGCGAATAATTTTAGCACCATAGTTGGTAATATCTACCGACATACCGTTTTTATTGAACAACGTATAAAGCGACACGGGTTTACCGTTCAACTCTATTTCTAATTCTTTTACTGTTTTCATAGATTCTCAAATGACCCCTAACCCCTAAAGGGGAACTAAAATAGTTTCGTCTTCTAAAACTAATTTAATTGGGCGTTTTTTTATTTGAATTAATAATTCTGTTGATTTTTATTCCTAACCACTAAAAGATTATGAAGAAGAACTTGCATAATTCCCCTTTAGGGGTTAGGGGTTATTTTACAATTTGCAAGCTCCGTCGCCAATTTCGGCAATATAGAACTCAGGTTTGATACCTATTTTAGCTTCGTAAGCAGCACCTACTTTTTCAATAAAGGTATCGATAGCTTCGTCTTTTACCAATGAAACGGTACAACCACCAAAACCTCCACCGGTCATACGTGAACCGATAACTCCGGGTATTTTCCATGCTTCTTCAGCCATGCAATCCAATTCAGGACCAGTTACTTCATAATCGTCGCGCAATGAAACGTGTGAAGCATTCATCAATTTACCGAACAATGTCAAATCACCTGCTTTCAATGCTTTTACAGCGTCAGAAGTACGTTGAACTTCACCAACTACGTGGCGGGCACGTTTGCGAGCAATAGGGTCGGTAATGGCTGATTCGATTGATTTGAATTCAGCTTCAGTCAATTCTGCCAGATATTTCAACGGACGAACCTTGTTTAATTGTTCAACAGCCAGTTTACATTCAGCTACACGTTGGTTATAAGCACCTGAATCTAGTTTGTGAGGACTGCGAGTATTTGAAATAAGGATTTTTATGCCTTCCAGTTTCACAGGAACAAGTTCAAATTCCAACGTATCACAATTCAAGTGGATGGCATGATCTTTTGCACCGTTAGCCGAAGCAAACTGATCCATGATACCGCAGTTTACCAAAGCAAATTCGTGCTCTGATTTTTGACCGATCTGAGCCAATACGGTACGGTTGAAACCTGTTCCCAATTGGTCGTTGAAAGCAAATGCAGTAACCACTTCTAAGGCAGCAGACGAAGAAAGTCCGGCACCATTAGGAACATTTCCCCAAATAAGTAGATCGTAACCTTGTGCAATGGCAATTCCACGTTTCACAAACTGTGCAATAACACCCAGTGGATAGTTTACCCACGATTTATCAAGTGGAGTAGTCAGTTGGTCGAAACCAAGCGAAATGACTTCAGGTTGATTCAACGATTTGAAGTTCATCACCTTTTTGTCGTTCTTAGCCAACAACAAATAAGTACCAAAACTCAAAGCACATGGAAAAACAGAACCACCGTTATAGTCGGTGTGTTCGCCAATAAGATTTACACGTCCCGGTGAAAAATAAACGGCCTCAGCAGTTTTGCCATAAGCCGATTGGAAAGCTGATTTTAATTCTTGAACTGTCATTATAGATTTATTTTTAATTGTATTTTATACATTTATTATTTAGAACACAAAAATAACTCAAAAAGGGGTTTGTATTAAGATGGAAAATCATGTTGTAGAACATAAAGTTTAAATAATAACATGCCTTAAGTTTGTGGTTAAAAAATGCAATATGTCTGCGTTTGAATTAATAGACTTTATACAAAAAAAGAAGCTGGCAGAACCTTTTAAATTCTGCCAGCTTGCTATGTTTATGAATCTATTATCGTGATGAAATTTATTATATCAGATAAGGCGATAATGCTTATCTTGCCTCAAAAAAACAAACACCGATCCTACTAATGGAAAGAAGAAAACTGCGCCCAGCAAATAATAATATGGAACATGTTGGATGATAGTCAATGCATGTTGCATCAACCCCAAAACGATACTCAAATAAATGGAGATAGCCATTCCTAATGCCGCAAAAACCCCTACTATCCAGCTATAGTCGGCTTGTTCGGGGAGTTTCTGCATCACTCGTTCACTAAAACCATTATCAGCAATTTCATGCTTTTGTTCGCTGAAGAATGTTTTCAGCATATTGTTTGTTTCGTTAGTTTCCATATCCGGCTTTTGTTAGATAAACAGATAGTTTTTCTTTCCCTTTTAGTATATAAGTTTTGGCTGTTCCAAGCGGGCAATTCATTATTCGGGCAATCTCTTTGTGAGTTTTATCTTCCATATAAAACAATAAAACAGCCGTTTGTTCTTCTTTACGCAATATTTTTAGCGCTTTATAGATATCCATCTTTTCGGCAGAGAATTCATTTAGTGTGTGCTGCTGGCCGTCTATCACCTGCTCGTCAATGTCGTCATAATGTTTGCGCGCTCGTGCCGAATCGTAAAAAACATTGTAAGCGATCCGGTAAAGCCAGGTCGAAAAACCCGAAATCCCTTTGAAAGCAGAGATATTCAGATAGGCTTTGATAAACGTTTCCTGTGCCAGATCGTCGCTCAACGGGCTATCGCCCATAGTCAGGCTCAGGAAGAACCGACGTATGGACGACTGGTATTTACAAGTTAATTTATCGAACGCTTTTTTGTCGCCAAGTAAAGCAACCTGTGTTACCCAACGGATATCATCCGTGTTGCTCATTATTGTCTACTGTTGAATCAGTTTTTGGTTTTTCAAGAAAATGAACCAGCAGATAGCCAATGCCAATAAAAGCAGGAATGATTCCAAGAATCAAAGCATTTTCTTTATGCATGACTATAAATGAAATTAGTACACCTAAACCTATAAACAGACAAAGGATTCCTTTTTTCAGGTTCGATGCAGGATTTGTCTTTTTGGGTTCGTCGAAGAAATGTTCGGGAACCGTTTGTCCCATTTCCAGTGATTTAGTGTATAAGTCGTACCTGCGCCGGGATTCTTCTTTCTGAGATTTTGTTTTTACTACGATAATACTAATAACAAAAAGAAAAGGTAATAAGCAAATCAAAAAGAGCTCGAAGCCATTGAATGGCATGTCGAGATGTGATTCCTTCTCAATTTTTTGTTTTTGAACCTCCAGTTCCTGCTTTTTAAGTTCTAAAAGTTGATTTGGTGACAAATTCGAATATATGATCGAATCTCTTTTAATGTCCTGAATCTCTTTGCTGTTAGCTACAACCTCACGTTTCAGGCTGTCCATGTTAACGCCCTTTTCGGCTGCCTGGGCTCCAACTATTAATGTCAAAGCCAATAAAAATAATCCAATGCGTTTCATATTCGTAAAATTTTAGTGTAAAAATAATGATTGTTTTCTGATTAGACGAAACGAATATTAGTTTTGGATTTAAAATGAATAAAAAAAGATGATGTTTAACAAATAATGTTGTCAAAATGAGAATATCAAATAATATTTATATTTTTGTCAGAGGTAAAAACGGTTATTTAAGTTCGCAATGGCAACAAAATTGAATGGTCAAAAAATAGGAATTCACATTGTGGGTTGTATCGGGTTCATGGTGTTGCCGTTAATAGCTTCCCCGCGGTCTTCAGTTTTTGACACACTTAATTTCGGACCTCCCGAAATGCGGGGTTTGCTTAATTCAGCATTATTGCTTGTCTTTTTTTATCTCAACTTCTACTATTTTATTCCCAGGTTTTATCATCGCAAACAATATCTACAGTGGATATTGATAGTACTTTGTTCTTTTGCGGTTATTCTTGTATTGCCGCGTGTATTCATTGCAGATTTTAATAATCATCCCGATTTTCAAGGGTTTCATGGAATGATGCCTCCTCCAAAACAACCTTTTCATGATAATCCTTTTTTTCGGAGTTTTAGGTTGGAAGAATCGTTAACTAAATTTCTGGTTGTTTTGGTGCTTTCCCTTTTACTTCGTACAAGTGAATTGTGGAAAAAGAGCCAGGAAGAAAAGCAAAAAGCTGAGCTATCCTACCTGAAATCGCAGGTTAATCCACACTTTCTTTTCAACACATTGAATGGAATCTATTCGTTGGCATTGGAAGAATCGAAGAAAACGCCCGATGCTATTGTAAAGTTATCAGAACTTATGAGGTATGTAATTACGGATATATCGAAAGACTTTGTACCGCTTGAAGACGAAATTCAGCATTTGATTAATTATGTTGAATTACAAAAACTAAGGTTGGGCGATACCGTTGAAATTAATCTTGATGTTACAGATAAGGCTGTACAACTGCTTATTGCACCATTACTTCTCATTCCATTTGTTGAAAATGCATTTAAATATGGCATTAATCCAAAATTCATTTCGCAAATTGATATTAAGCTGCATGTAGTAGAAGATAAAATGGAGTTTCAGGTTAAAAATAAAATAGAACCATTTTCAGCGTTGATGGTTCAAAATGGTACTGGATTGGAAAATGTAAAAAAGAGATTAGAACTGACTTATCCTGGTGCCTTTGATCTTTCGATACAAGATAATCATACGGATTTTATTGTAAAGCTTATTTTAAATTTGAAACTATGATAGCTATAGCCATTGATGATGAACCTCCTGCACTGAAAATAATAGAAAAATTCTGCGCTGGTTTGGAGCTTCTGGAATTAAAAAAAACATTTACAAATCCGGAAGAAGCACTTCGCTATCTGAAAAAGTTTCCGGTAGATTTATTGTTTCTCGACATTCAAATGCCGGGATATAATGGAGTGGATTTTTTTAAAAACCTGGAAACTAAACCAATGGTTATTTTTACAACAGCTTTCTCGGAATATGCAGTTGAGGGATTTAATGTTAATGCGGTTGATTATTTACTTAAGCCATATACTTCTGATAGATTTTCTCTGGCAGTTCAAAAAGCAACAGAGCTATTTAAAAATATCCGAATTTCCGAACCCAGTCGTTCTCTTACCGTTCGCAGCAATTACTGCCTGACAAAAATATTGCTTGATGATATTCATATGATCGAAAGTCTCGACGATTATTTGACTATTTACCTTCTTTCGGGCAAAAAAGTTGTAGCTAAAATGACCCTTAAAAGCATGATGGATCAATTACCTGTAAATGATTTTGTTCGTGTGCACAGGTCTTACATTTTACCCTGGAAATTAATAGAACAGGTTCGGAATAAAATTATATTGATTGGGGATAGAAAAATTCCAATTGGTAGTAGTTATGAAAAAGAGTTTCTCAGTCGATACTCATTGCAGTAAAGGTTGGTCAATACCGATAGAATCTCGCTCTCCACCGATATTTTTTGTTTAAATTCATCACTCCTAGTAGTTTTACACAGGCTATTGGTTGAGATGTTTTTTTGTAAATAAGACTATCTGCATTTGAAATAATCAACCGGCTTAGGTTTCAATAAATAATTTAGTCTTTTTTATTTCACTGCTATTCGCTGTCATGAAAGTATTCAAATTGCTTGTTGCCTTTATGTGCTTTATTTTGTTACAGAGTAACTCATTGGTATATGCAGCGAATTCTTATGTAAATCTTGGGTTTCAGTCGGGTAAATTTACCGGTTGGACCGGTTATACCTGGCGATATTATGGTACTGATAATGGGGCTACGGGGACAAAAACTGCAAAAGTACAGGTTTCGTTACCTAATGCCAGACGTCAGGTGCTTATTAGTGACACCACAGCTTACGATACTAATACTGGCGGGGCTTTAAGAAAAGTCCCAAAAGGATATTTGTTTTCAGCCAGACTAGGTGATGAAATAATAACCAGCGATGGAAAACCGAGAGGTTGGGAGCAAAGCATGCAGTATAAACTGACAGTAGATTCTACAAATTCACTTTTAATTCTCAAATTTGCCTGTGTCCTGCAATATGCTTCCGATCATACTGCCTTGCAGGAACCCCGCTTTAAACTAACCCTTCTTGATCCATCAGGAAATACTATCAGTTCCTGCACAAATTATGATGTGTATTCTACCAGTGGAACCGTGAAAGGTTTTCAAACCTATACACCTTCCGGTCAGAATTCAAGCCCTGTAAAATGGCGTGATTGGACCACTGTTGGAGCTGATCTTTCGGCTTATAAAGGACAGAATATCACCATTGAATTTATGTCGGCCGATTGCACCGGACAATATCATTTTGGGTATGCCTACTTTGTGGCCGATTGCCAATCAATGTCTATCTCTACAAAATATTGTACAGGAAGCGATACTGCAAAGCTAAAAGCGCCCGAAGGTTTTGAGTCTTATAAATGGAAAAATGCAGGTAATTCTGTAGTTGGTACAAATCAGATTTTGCAGGTGTTAAAGCCAACTGATGGAGACACCTATAAATGTGTTTTAACTTCAGCTACCGGTTGTACTGACAGTTTGACAACTACGATTTGGAAGTATGATCCTAAAGCCAATTTTTCGGTGACTCCTGTGAAATGTAACGATAGTATTTATCAAGTAGCATTTAAAAATTTATCAACCACTAACCGTGGAAGTTTATCTTATCTATGGGATTTCGGCGATAGCACAGATTCTGTGGCAAGTCCGATTCATACATTTAAAAAATCCGGTTGGCATGCAGTTAGTCTAACAGCAATAAACTCAAGCTCAGAGTGTACCAATACCAAAATAGATTCTGTTGAAACATTTTATCCTCCTTTGGTAGGGATTAGCGGTGATAGCACATATTGTCCCGGATATACCACTACGTTAAAAGGATATGGGGCTGATCATTATGACTGGACGTATAATGGAAAAACGTATACATCTCAGGATTCTATAGTGATAAGTGCTCCCGGAGGTGTGGTGACAATGACCGGATATAGAAGTGATAATGTTTGCTATACCGTAAAACGTAAAACCGTTACAGAAGAACCATATTGGGCTTTCACAACAACTCCTGACATCTTATTTTGTGAAGGTGATAGTGTAATATTAAGGGCCAAAGGTGCATCCACATATTCGTGGAGTACGAAAGAAACGTCTGATTCAATCATAACTAAAGATCCGGGTGTATACACTGTAATTGGAACAAACTCCCGTGGGTGTGAAAAGACATCGGTCATTACAGTTACAAAAGATGCTTTGCCTCTGGCTGAATTCAGCGTCTCATCTACAACACTGAATACGCGGCATAATCATATTGATTGTTCGATTTCTCAGGAATCGAGCGTAACTTATTCTTGGGATTTTGGCGATAGTACTGCTATAGAGCAAGGTGCAAATGTAAGTCATACTTATAAAAATATTAAATCTGATTACGGACAATACAAAGTTATACTTCAATGCGTCAATGAAAACGGATGTACTAAAATCTCAACAATAAGTATTAGCGTAGTTCCTTTTATTCCCAACGTTTTCACTCCCAATGGAGATGGAGTGAATGACTTGTTTATGGCAGGAGTACAATTACAAGTATTTGATCGTTATGGAATGAAGCTTTATGATGGGAATACAGGTTGGAACGGAACCTACAATGCAGCAAAAATGGATAATGACACCTATTTTTATGTTCTCAAATTTACTAATATGAATCAGCAGACGCAGGCGCTAAAGGGGTATGTTATCTTGAAAAGATAAACAACAATGAAGAATCGGTTCATTTTATATTTATTTTTAAACGTTTGTACAGCATTTACTGTGAAGGTTATCGCTCAGGCAGATATTAGTATGGCTACTCATTGGTACAACAGAGCTAATTACAATCCGGCATCTATTGCAAGACCAGATTATATTTATCTGTTTAGCAATGTGCGTAAACAATGGTTGGGAATTGACGGGTCACCCACTGTTTTTAATGTTCAGGCTTCAGAATATATTCATAATATGCGTTCGGCTTTTGGAATTTCACTGGTTAGTGACCGATTGGGGGCAACTCAATCGATTAATCCTTTGCTGACTTATGCTTATAGGATTGAAAGCAATCGGAATTGGTCACTTTCAATGGGCTTATCAGCCGGTGTGTTTTCCAGAGAGATAGATGGTTCGTTGTTCGAGGCACAAAATATAACCGATCCGGCGCTATATTATAATATGGAACGGGTTCTGAAACCCGATGCCAACGTGGGAATTGAGTTTCAAAGCAAGCATTTTATTCTCGGACTTTCGTCAACACATATTTTATCCATGGCAAGAGATAGTACGACGTTTTTAAATACAAATCATCTTTATGGTTATGCTATTTATAAAAATACAGATTCGGAATTGTTTAATTATAATTTGGGATTGCAAGTGGTTAATCGTTATAACCTGACTGTGTTGGAGTGGAACACATCCATTCGTTTTAAATCGGCAACCGGGCTCACTACAGGAGCAAGAGAAATTTTCGATATTGGTTTAACTTATAGAACATCAAAACAAATGACATTGCTACTTGGTGTTAATATAAATTCCAATTTTAGAGTCGGCTATGCTTATGATCAAAGTTTCTCAACAGGAATCAGTAAAAACGCTACACACGAAGTGATGCTCGAATATCGCATTCCTTCCAAAGCAGCTTCAACTTGCATACAGTGCCGCAATGAAGATTATTGGTATTATTAGATAATAATGTTCGTAAAATTCTCATTTTTAGCAAAAAACACATCACATTAACCTCTGATACGATTGAATTAATGACGAAATTGTTCATAAATTTTCCTTAAATGTGTTTCTGATAAAGCCCGATGTGATATCGGGCTTTATTTTTAATACTAAAAAGAAACTTTCTTTAATACCTTCTGGTAACCGAGAATGATAATTTTGGAAATAATAAAACAGGCAAAGAAACTCCCACTACCAATGCCAGAAGTATGAACAATGTAGTCATCCCATTATGAAAGAAATCCATAATGAACCCTTGATTCTTAATCTTATCAGTACTCTGCATAAATTTTATTAAACTCAAAATGGTTCGATAGGCAAACAACCCGGGAATCATTGGCAGAAGCGATGGAAATGAAAATACTTCGGCCGGACAATGAATGATACGGGCAAACAGAAGACTCAGGAGCCCAATACACGACGCAACGATAAAGGTCGATATGGAGATTTCCATGCCGGACTTTATCAGAAAGAAACGAAAGCCGTGCCCAAGAGCAGCTAAAAAAGCTGAAACTAAAATGGCTTTACGTGATGGATTCGAACTGATGGCAAAGCCAATGGCTGTTATGGCAGCCATTATTCCATCTATAACGATTAATTGAATCATTTCAGGTGTTGTCATAACTTATCTAATCCTAATAGTAACATAGCTGTGAATAATCCAATGGCAGTACAAACTATCAAACTGGATGCATTAACTAATCGGGCGATACCTGTAAGTATATGCCCTTCTATAATATCCAAAACAGAATTTATTAATGGAACGCCTGGGGTATGATATAAAACGCAAGATGCTAATGCAATTTCGGGTGTATTTCCCCAATGAAAGACATAACCCATTCCGGCTATCAGCCCGGCAATGAAAGCACTGGAAGTGTATGTAACCAAATGATTAACATGGCGTATCAACATTTCCTGACGTACAAAGAAACCTGCGAGAGTGGCTACGAAGACAAGTCCGATAGCGTAAATATCTCCCTTAAACAATCCGCAAAATGAAGCGTTAGCAAAAGATACAAGAATCAGAATCAGCCATCTTGAAATTCGTTTTTGTGAAATAATTTCATGAAACCGCAGCTTGACTTCATCGTAGTTTAAATGCTTATCATATGTATCCCAACTCAGTGCACTTAAATCGGATACAAAAGTGTAGTTGATAAGCAAATGCTTTGTTTTTTTATTCAGCGTGAGACGTTTTGTCGGATCATCTTTACTGGTTATAGTCATCATGATACTTAACTGGAATACCGATAAATCCAATCGATAACCAAAACTTTCAGCCATGCGCGATACGTTTTGCAATATTCGCATAGTGTGAGCACCAGACGACATAAGCTCACAGGCTATATCGCTTAATAAATCAACTGTTTGTTCAATAGAAGGAAAATTGTTATCCGGATTGGGAGTCATGTTTATAAATAGTTGTAATTTTGAAACGTTTTAAAAATATGATTCAGGGTGTATGGATTCAAAGATTCAAAGAATCAGAGCAAGCAGTAGATTAAGTGTTTTTGCAAAGATATCAGAAAACGCTGAACTTTGAAAGCTGTACTCGTTATTTTGGAAGAAATTATGCTTAAGAACTAATTTTACCTGAACTAATTTTGGCAGTAAATGTTTTGTGAGCAAGATGCAATTTATAAGAATGAAAACGGAAAAATATGATGTAACCGGTATGACATGTGCTTCGTGTGTAGCTCATGTAGAGAAAAGTGTAAGTAAACTGAACGGAGTAAAAACCGTCAATGTCAATTTGCTAACGAACAGTATGACCGTAGTTTTTGATGAAGTAAATCTCAATACCAATACCATCGAAAAATCGGTTGAAGATGCCGGCTATCAGGCTCATATTCGGGAAGAAGCATCGAATTCAAACACGTCAGCTCCCAAAGTTGATTTTGTAAAGCAAGAGCAGGATGAAATGAAAATGCGTTGGTGGATTTCGCTGACATTCCTTGTTCCATTGCTTTATATCTCCATGGGTCACATGCTAGGTTTGCCTTTTCCACACGCATTTCATGCTACCGAAAATGCACTGACAGTAGCTTTTACTCAATTCCTGCTGACATTGCCTATCGTTTTTGTAAATAAAAAATACTTTTTAAACGGCTTTAAATCGCTGTTTAAAGCCTCTCCCAATATGGATTCGCTCATAGCCATCGGATCTTCGGCAGCTATCGTGTACGGGATTTTTGCCATTTACAGGATCAGTTACGCGTTGGGTCATGCCGATATGGAAACGACCCGACAATTCTCGCAGGACTTGTATTTTGAATCGGGAGCTACCATTCTTACGCTTATTACACTGGGAAAATACCTCGAAGCAAAATCGAAGAGCCGAACTTCGGATGCGATTACGCATTTAATGGATTTAGCGCCTAAAACAGCCGTGATAATCCGCAATAATGAAGAAGTCGAAATACCGGTGGAACAGGTTCTGGTGGGCGACATTGTGGTTGTTCGGCCCGGACAGCGTGTTCCGGTTGATGGAATGGTGGAGAGTGGTAATTCATCGGTGGACGAATCGGCCCTGACGGGTGAAAGTATTCCTGTTTTCAAAGAAAAGAACGACACAGTTATGTCGGCAAGCATCAATAAATCGGGCTATTTTACCTTGCGTGCCACTAAAGTTGGTAATGACACCACACTTTCTCAGATTATTCGGTTGGTGGAAGATGCTTCTTCTTCCAAAGCCCCTATTTCAAAACTGGCTGATAAGATAAGTGCCGTTTTTGTGCCGGTAGTTATTAGCATTTCGTTGTTGTCGATAGTTGTGTGGTTGTTATTGGGCTATCCATTCGATTTCGCGTTGTCTATCGGTATAGCTGTGCTGGTTATTTCGTGTCCGTGTGCATTGGGATTGGCAACTCCTGTGGCCATTATGGTGGGAACGGGCAAAGGTGCGGAGCACGGTATTCTGATTAAATCAGCTGAATCGTTGGAAATGGCAGGGAAAATTGATACTGTGGTACTTGATAAAACCGGTACGATTACCGAAGGGAAACCCAAAGTCACGGATGTTTTTGTCAATAAATCAATGACCGATGATGAATTACTTGTGCTGGCGGGTTCGCTTGAGAAACCGTCGGAGCATCCGTTGGCGGAAGCCATTTTGTTTGAAGTTGATAACAGAAAAATAAAAACTCTGTCGGTCGAGAACTTTCAGGCCATTCCCGGACAAGGTATTCAGGGAACTATAGGGGGAATAAACTACCTGGCAGGCAATCTGAAACTGATGACAGACCGAAATATCAGGCTTCAAGAATTTAGAGTAACGTCTGATAAGCTTGCCAACGAAGGTAAGACGCCGTTGTTTATTTCGAATGAAAAAGATATCCTCGGAATTATTGCAGTGGCTGATGTAGTCAAAGCAACCAGCAAAGAAGCTATTGATCAATTCCGGACGCTAGGTATGCAGGTAGTTATGCTTACCGGCGACCACGCTAAAACTGCAGCAGCCATTCAATCACAGTTGGGCATCACCACTGTGGTGGCAGAAGTATTGCCGCAGGATAAAGACAAAGAAATAGCCAAACTGCAAGCTGCTGGGAAAATTGTGGCCATGGTGGGCGATGGTATAAACGATGCGCCTGCTTTGATGCGTTCCAACCTGGGCATTGCCATTGGGGCCGGAACGGATGTGGCTATCGAATCGGCCGATGTGGTGTTGATGCGCAGCGATTTGCTCGATGCTGTAACCACACTTCGACTCAGTAAAGCGGTCATGTTGAATATAAAACAAAACTTATTCTGGGCATTTTTTTATAATATAATCGGCATTCCGCTGGCAGCCGGTGTGTTTTACAGTGCATTGGGTTGGAAACTAAATCCTATGTTTGCAGCAGCTGCTATGAGTTTCAGCTCGGTGACGGTGGTGCTGAATGCCCTGCGTTTATTGCGGTTTAAACCAACCGTATCTTTTTCTAATAAAACAGAAATATAAACAATTAAAACAAATACAGTTATGTCAGAAAAAACATTGCAAATTAAAGGAATGAGCTGTGGACATTGTTCAGCTCGTGTAGAAAAAGTGCTGAATGCCATTGATGGTGTTGAGGCAAAGGTGGATCTGGAATCAAACTCTGCCAAAGTGACTCTTACCAAAGAAGTAAGTGATGAAACGCTAAAGACTGCTGTTGATAATATCGGATACGAAGTAGTGGGAGTGAACTAAACCCCTAATTATCTATCTTCGGTCACTGACCGTGGGTTCCCCTAATGAGACTGTATCAATAACACGCAAATAGCGCAAATTTTCACAAATAATTATTTGTATTTCAGTCTAATTGCCTGATTGTTATCCAAATAAAATTGTGTTGATTTGCGTTATTTGCGTTCAAAAAGACTTTTGAAGCATACTCTTTACCAGATATTCACTCTCAGGCTGTCGGGACGCCACATCTTGTCACCCGGCTTGATGTCGAAGGTTGAAAAGAATTCAGGCATGTTGGATAGTGGCCCAAGTACCCGCCATTTAGCCGGAGCGTGTTCGTTGCTTTTTATCTGATTAGCCATAGCTTCAGGGCGCATATTTTGCATCCATGCCAATGCATATCCCAGAAAATAACGTTTAGCTGGATTCAATCCGGCAATCATCTCGTTATTTTTGTATTGTTTAGTTTTTTTGAATGCTTCGAATCCCATTATTACGCCACCCAAATCGGCAATGTTTTCTCCCTGAGTCAGTTCGCCGTTGATGTGTAGTTTGTCTACAGCCACATAATCGTTGAATTGCTTCACAATCATTTTTGTTTTCTGGTTAAACTTTTTACTGTCATTGCTTGTCCACCAGTTGTTCAGGTTGCCAAGTTCATTGTATTTACAACCCTGATCGTCGAATCCGTGTGTTATTTCGTGCCCGAAGGTTCCGCCAATGATGGCATACAACAATGCATCGTCAGCCATTTTACCTTCGTAACCGGGAACGATGATATTGCATCCCGGAATTACGATTTCATTGTTCGACGGATTGTAATAAGCATTGTAGGTTTGTGGCTGCATGTCCCATTCAGTGCGGTCTACCGGTTTGCCATATTTATTCAGCATGTAGTTGAATCCCCATTTGTTGGCATTCATTACATTCTTTACATAGGATGAGCGGTCAATTTGCATAGCACTAAGATCTTTCCATTTATCAGGATAACCCACTTTCATTATCACGGCGTCGAGTTTTTTTAACGCTTTCTCTTTGGTGGTTGCACTCATCCAATCCAATGCTTTGATACGTTCGGCAAAAACAGCTTTGATAGCATTGCCTATTTCCACTAATTTCTCTTTAGTTCCTTTTGGCAGATATTCTTTTACATATACTTGTCCTATCAGTTCACCCAACATTCCATCAGTTAGTTCCACCACACGTTTCCATCTTGGCTTAGGTTCTTTTACGCCTTTTAGTGTAGCAGTATAAAAGCTGAAGTCTTCCTGATAGGTTTTATCATCCATATATTCAGCCAAGCCACTCAACAGTTGAAATTTCAGGTAATTTTTCCAGTCTTCAACTGTATATTTTATCATATAGCCGTTGAGAGCGGTCAGAAATTCAGGTTGCCCTACAATGACGCTGTCCACTTTGGAGACTCCTGCGGTGTTCATAAAGGTTTTCCAGTCAAAATTAGGAGTCAAAGCACACAATTTGGCGAATGTCATTTTGTTGTAGTTCGTCAACGGATCGCGGGTGTCTTCACGTTTCCGCGATGTTTTGGCTATCTCGGTTTCCATCTTCATCAAGTTGGCGGCTGCCAGTTTAGCGTTGGATTCTTTATAACCCATAATTTTGAACATGTTAGTCGCATGCACAATGAATTTGTCACGAATGGTTTTAGCTTTGGCATCTGTATCGAAATAAAATGTCCGGTCAGGGAGGCTTAATCCACCCTGAGCGATATATACCTGGTATTTACCACTGTTTTTATCGTCCTGAGCAATATACATATTCAATAAAGGTGCGGCTGCAACGGTGTGAATATAGGCTGCCTCTTTCACGATACCGTTAAGATCTTTTATTTTATCAATCGTGGCAAAATCAGTTTTCAGGTCGCTGATGCCTTTTTTGTTTAATGAGGTGCTGTCCATACCGGAATAAAAGAGATCTCCGATTTTTTGTTTGTTACTTCCCTTTTCATTCTGAATAGCTGCCGATGATTCACAAATCTTACGGACCTGTGCATTTACAGTATCTTGCACCAATTGAAAAATCCCGTTGCTTTGTTCGCTGGCGGGGATGGGGTTTTGTTTAAACCACTGCCCATTGGCATACTGAAAGAAATCATTCCCGGCTTTCACAGTGGAATCGATATGTGCGGCAAGGGCATCACCTTTTTCTGCCGTGGACTTTGTTTGCTTGCATGATGTTGAAGCTGTTAGCAGAATAAGACTGCTAACTATAACTTTAAAAGTAATTTTTCTCATATGGTAAATTTTTTGATTGTTTTAAAATACGTGATTTATAGTTTATGCAGAGGATATTTATTCATTCTCCTTTCCGGCTGCCCATAGCACGGCACCTGTCAGGTGTTTTCGAAACATATTGTTATCGTATAGTTCCGGGGTATGCCCAAGTGCTGTATGAAAGCTTCTTCCGCGACCTATCTTCTGACACCAGACTAAAGGATGATCGCCCATAACGATATTGACGTCCTTAAACCAGATATTTTCATCGATATTATACGATTTCTCGTCAATGGACACTAATATCTCCAGATTAGTATTCTTGCGTGGATTTCTGTCGAAGCTATAGAATTCATCGGTCCAGACCAGCGTGTCGGCTCCAAAGCATAGGGTGGAAGGATGTTTTTTATTCTCGATAATAATCTTTCCCTGATGCACCGGAGGATGCCCCAGGAAATGAGCTCCAACCAGCTTTTCGTACCAGGGCCATTTGTATTCGGTATCAGTGGCCGTATGAACGCCAACAAACCCGCCTCCGCCTTCAACATACTTTTGTAAGGCCAGTTTCTGGTCGTCATTCAGCAAATTGTTTCCGGTCGTAAGCAGAAATACAACCACCTTGTACTTACTTAATTCCTTCGTTGTAAAAAGTGTAGAATCTTCGGTAAAGGTCATTTGCCATTTGTGGTCATGACCTATTTCGTAAAAAGCCTTTATAGCATTAGGTTTTGAAGCATGATAAAAACCAACTGTTTTAGTGAAAATCAATACATTCATTTCCGGTTTTGCAGCTTTTGTAGTTGTCAATACACAGAAAACAACAGTGATAATTAATAGAGTTTTTTTCATGCGATGTGTTTTTATTAATTTTCGACAAATTTAGATTTTTTTTTTGAATAAACATACGGATTTATATTTGTGTATAAGGAAGTCATTGTTTATAAAAAAAAGGAGAAACAAAACATCACGCTTTGTTTCCCCTGTCATTAATAAAATAAACGCAAAAAAGAAAATTATTTAATATTCAAATCGTATGGCAAACGAGCTTGAATACCATTGATTTTGTCGAGGTTTTTAATTTGTTTCAGAATAAGATACTGTTCACCAAGTTGCGCTTTCATAAAGCGGGTTTCCAGATCTTTACTGAAGCTTTTCATAAATTTGGTAGTAAAGTCTTCTTTTTCCGGATACTCTTTTAAGTTGAATGTTTTCAACTTCGCTTTTTCTACTGCCAGTTTAACGGCGTCGTTCAAACCACCTATCTTATCTACCAGGCCTATTTTAATTGCATCTTCGCCTGTCCATACGCGGCCTTCGGCAATGGCTTTGATCTGTTCTACTTTCATTTTTCGTCCGTCGGCACAGCGTTTCACAAACAACTCGTATCCACGGTTCACATAGTTTTGCATTAAGTCACGTTCTTCGGGCGTAAATGCACGATTCACCGTGATAGCATCACTCATTTTATTCGTTTTCACGCCATCATAAGTAATTCCTAATTTTTCGTTGAGTCCTTTGATGTTTGGAATAACTCCGAAAATACCGATTGAACCGGTAATGGTGTTTGGCTGTGCAAAAATTTTGTCGGCCGTACAAGCAATGTAATAGCCTCCGGATGCTGCATAATCGCCCATCGATACAATTAATGGTTTCCTGGTTTTAAGTCTGTTCAGCGCGTGCCATATTTGTTCAGAAGCATAAGCACTACCTCCGGGTGAGCTGATACGAAAAACAACTGCTTTCACTGCCGAATCTTTGGCAACGTCGTTAATTGTTTTTACCATGTCGCGGGCTACAATTCCTTCGCCTTCTGTATCGGTAATTTCGCCTACTGCATAAATTATAGCTACTTTATTCTTATCGTATTTACTTGTGTCGGGTACCTTGCTCATGGCAGAGTTTTTCACAAATACCAAATCGTCGTCTTTTTTCAGGTTTTTCACGCATTTGCGCAGCACGGTGTCTACCTGGTCGATATAAACCAACGAGTCCACTAAATGATATTGTTTAGATTTTTCGGTAGGCTGGAACATCAACATTTCGTCGGCATAACCATTCAGTTTCTCAACCGGAATTTTACGGGAAGCCGAAATGTCTTTCAAGAGGGTATTCCATATTGAGCTCATGTAGACGTTCACCTGTAAACGGTTTGCGTCGCTCATTTTGGTCATAATAAGTGGTTCTACAGCCGATTTGAATGTACCCACTTTCACTATCTGCATTTCAATACCCAGTTTGTCAAGTGTGTTTTTGAGGAACATGGTTTGAGCCGAAAGCCCTTTTAGCTCGAGCATTCCTTGTGGATTTATCAGAACCTTATCAGCTACCGATACCAGATAATACATGCGTTGTGAATAGTTGTCGGCATAAGCCACGATAAATTTACCCGATTTTTTAAAGTCAATCAATGCATTGCGGATTTCCTTTATCGAAGCAATGCCACCCGAAAGTGAACCGCCTTTGAGGTAGATTCCAACTATGTTTTCATCATTTTTTGCTTTTTCTATATTCTTCAACACGTCATCAAGTCCCAACGAATTTTCCGAAGGCTTTCCGAATGCCTTTCCAAACGCACCTGAAAAAGGATTATCTTCGGAGCGGTCAACCAGCGAACCTTCTAAAGTCAATTCGTATACCGAATTTGGTTTTAGAACGGTAGCAGTTTCACCCGAACTTGCAATAGCACCTATTACACCGAAGAAAATAAGGATGCCTAATAACGAAGTAATGAAAACACCAACGATAGTGGCGAGTGTAAATTTCAAAAACTGTTTCATAAAAATGGATTGATAATTATTAGCTAAAACTGGAAATTATTCTGCAAAGAAAGATATTATTTTTTGAATAACAAAACATATTTATCGATATTCGATATAAAATCTGTTTTTTATATTAAATAAGCTATTTTTTATGACTCTAATGGAATAATGATTAAAAAAATCAGGAAAACAGAATTCTGTCTCCCTGATAACTCAATTTACATTGAAACACTTATTGAATTTCAATCACACGAGAAGGTTTTGGTTTGGCTTCTTCTTTTTTGGGAATGATGATACGCAAAATACCGTTATCGTAATTGGCTTCAATTCGTTCTCCATCGGCTGTGTTTGGCAGCGTGAATGAACGGCTGAACGATTGATAGCTAAACTCACGTTTGGTGAATTGCTCACCGTCTTTGGTTTCATTTTCTACTTTCTTTTCCGACGAGACAGTTAGTAAATCATGATCTACCTCTAACTTGAAATCACCTTTTTCAAAGCCGGGTGCTGCTACTTCCACTGTAAATTCATTTGCATTTTGTTTGATGTTTACAGATGGCAATGTAGTATTTGTGAGTGAGAAATTGCGGTTTGACCAATCGAATAAATCGCCTTCAAAAAAACGGTCAAACATCGAAGGTAACTGATTTTGAAATCTAACGAGTGACATAGTTTTATCCTCCATTTTAAAATTAAACATATTGTTTTATTTGCAAATGGACATTTTCAAAAAAAATGCCAATACATTTTTAATGACATTATGACTCACATTGTCAATTGTTTACGGACATTTAGACAGTGCTTTTTGGTTCGTTTTTTGAGTTGAAAAATGCAATTTATGGAAACGATTTAATTTTCAGTTGAATAATTCTTTTTGTAAAAAAAATCATGATATTGTAATTTCTGAAAATTTGTCATATTATTTTGCTATAAAGTTGTTTAAGTAAAAGTGGCAATCAAAAATTATTGCTACATTTGCCAAAAAATAATTAAATTGTTTAAATCGCATAATATTTTTAACATGAATAGAAGACTTATACTCCTGACGCTTACTGTCTTTTTTTATCAACTTATATTTCTTCCGGTTTATGCAGTTAAAGCATATCCTTATCCTTTTTCAGTGAAACAGCCCGACGGGACACAGTTGACTATTCGTTTACAGGGGAATGAATTTCGTCATTATAAGACTACCGAAGATGGTTATCTGCTTAAAGCAAATCTGAAGGGATTTCTGACCTATGCCTCGGTGAATACTTCTGGAGAATTGGTTGAGAGTGAATTCATAGCCCGCAATGTAAATAAGCGCTCCATAAGCGAAACTCAATATCTGAAAGCCATAAATCAGTCGGCTCTGATTGAAAAAATACAAAAAGCTCCATCGAAAGCCAATGTTCTGAAGTCGCAAAGTAAACCAAAGAAAGTGTTTCCGGTTAGTGGTTCTCCAAAATCATTGGTTATTCTGGTAAACTTTGCTGATGTGAATTTTGTGACTCCATCGCCTCAAACAGCATTTACCAATCTATTGAATCAGGATGGTTATAGTGCAAACGGTGCTACCGGTTCTGCACGCGATTATTTTATGGCAAGTTCCTATGGTAAATTAGCTCCGCAATTTGATGTTGTTGGTCCGGTTACATTGCCAAATAATATGGCTTTTTATGGAGCAAACGGTTCGAGTGGTGATGTTAATCCTGTACAAATGGTCGTTGACGCTTGTACGCTTGCTAGTGCAGCAGGTGTCGATTTTTCGCAATATGATACGGATGCTGACGGTGTTATTGATAATGTTTTTGTTTGCTATGCAGGATATAATGAGGCCGAAGATACTTCAACGGATAACGTCAATGCTAACACAATATGGCCGCAAAGTTCATCCGTGGTGGTAGATGATAATTATTCTGGAACTGAAGCTTCCATTACCTTTAATGGAAAATTACTAAGTAGTTTTGCCTGTACTTCTGAATTAAAAGGATACACAGGAGGTAATATGTGTGGCATTGGAACTTTTTGCCATGAATTTGGTCATGTGTTGGGACTTCCGGATTATTATAACCAAGTGTATTCTAATAGTCCAAGCTTAAATTCATGGAGCATTATGGATGCAGGAAATTATAATAATGATGGCAGAACACCTCCGACTTATTCTGCCTTCGATAGGTTTTATCTGGGCTATTTTACGCCGCAACAAGTTAGCTCAGCTTCAAATCTGACTTTATTACCCATTTATCAGGGCACTACTGAACCCGTGAATACAACGAATCAAGCATTCTTAATTTCTGCGACCACGCATAATCTAAACCCAACGACTCCTACGCCAAGCGAGTATTTTATGGTTGAATATCGCAAGCAAACCGGTTGGGATACCTATTTACCTGCCGAAGGAATGTGTATCTGGCACATTGATTACAACCAAAGCGCCTGGGATAATAATACTGTAAATAGTTACACCGGAAGCACTCAAACGACAGCCAGTCACATGCGCTTATATTTACAGTCGCCTGTTGGTGCTTTAGTGACTCCGGGAAATGCATTTACTTCAGGATCTTTTGCACCTACTACCTGGGCTGGAGTTGATATAAACAGAGCGTTTAAAAATATTACTAAGAAGATCGATAATATCACTTTCGATTTTATGCCTCCAAAAATAACAACTTCGGCAAACCTGGTAAATTTTAATACAACTTTTGGAACTCCTACCAGCTCTCAGATTGTAAATATATCAGCATTAAATCTGACTGGTAATTTAAATATTGCATTTAGGGATGGACTCAACTTTGATACAAAGCTTTCTACTGATACTCTATGGAGTAAAACGATAAGTATAGTTCCAACTTCGGGCACTGTCAATGCTTCAGTTGATATAAGATATAATCCGCTAAGTACAGGAACGCAAACCGACCAGATAAGCATCAATGGAGATAGTCTTATTACTTCAACGTTTAGCGTTAGTGGCACAGCAACCATTGGACCCAACTCACCTGTAATCTTTGCCGGTACAATTGATAATACATTACAGTTTTACCCAACTAAATTATTTACAACCAGCATTAAAAATCTTAATGTTACGACTTCAGATATTGTTAGTGACTTAAGTTTGACAATTACGGGAACCGATGCTTCGTTGTTTTCTCTTTCTACCAGTGTGATTACAAAAGATGCAGCAAATGGAATTGGAGGCTGTAATATTGCTGTAAACTACATTCCCACCACGCTTGGAACTCACAATGCTATTCTAACTGTTTCGGGTGGCGGACTTTCAGATAAAGTTATTGCTCTTACGGGTAGTGGAAAATAGAAAGGTGATTTTTATTGCTCCTCCCCAATAGCCTTAAAAAAGGGCTTATCTCAAACCGAGATAAGCCCTTTTTTAGTCAGGTGTTATTGTTCTTAAAATAATAATTTCTAAGTCAATAAATTCCACACAAAATAATTCAATAGATTCAATCAGGCAAGGTTAATGAGTAATTCACCTTCTACTTCACTGAATTTTACTTTTCCTTCGCGAGCCAACCACCCGAGAGCTAAGTTTAAGTCTTTTTCGGTAAGTTTGGTTGCTTTTTTGATGACTTTTACATTTAATTCACCGCTTTGCAATGCCGACCATACCAAGCCGGCGTTAATTCCAATTTTTTCAGATAACATAATGGTTTTGCTTTAAAAAACGTTGTTATAAGTAAATAATATCGGCACAAAAGTATAAAAAATATGTTATAAAACACGTTAATTACGAAAATAATTGATTTAATAGTTAAATATTAGTTTAGTTAGCATACATTTCATCAATCAATGATTTGTATTTTTGCATAACTACGGCACGACGAATTTTCAATGTATTTGTCAATTCACCTGTTTCGATGGCAAAACTTTTACGAATTAAGGTGAATCGTTTAATTATCTCGTAGTTTGCCATACCTTTCTGTAGTTCGCAAATACGGTCTTGTAAAAAAGCATGTATTTCCAGCAATTTTAGCAATTCATCAATATTTTCATATGCTATTGCATTCTTCTTGGCATATTCTTCTAAAGCAGGAATGTTAGGAGCAATGATTGCTGTGACAAAATTGCGCTCATCGCCAATGACTACTACCTGCTCAATGTATTTATCTACAGCAAGACGGGTCTCTATTTCCTGAGGAGCAATGTATTTTCCGTTCGAAGTTTTGAATAAATCTTTAATTCGTTCGGTCAGTACTATTTTGTTGTCCTTGATATATCCTGCGTCACCGGTTTTAAACCACCCATCTTTGGTAAATGATGCCGCATTGGCTTCCGGATTATTATAATATCCCGGAAAAATTGTTTTTCCTTTGAGCAATATCTCGTTTTCGTCACCAATTTTCACATGTACATCGGGCATAATATTGCCGACTGTACCAATTTCATAACCAACGTATTCGTAACAACAAACAGTAGCTGTACTTTCTGTAAGTCCGTAACCATAAACAATTGGAATACCGATGCTCCTGAAGAACAAAGCAATTTCGTCCGATAATTTTGCACCGGCCGTTGGCAACATATTGGCATTCTCAACTCCCAAAGTTTCTTTTACTTTAGAAAAAATTAATTTGTCGGCAATTGAATATCCGAATTTCAAGAAAATATCCGGCTTTCTTCCTTTGCGAAGAACGTCGACATTGTGTTTTTTTCCCGTAGCAACTGCCCATGCAATTACACCCAGCATAATAGGGGAGTATTTGGATAAATTATCTTTAACTCCTGCATATACTTTCTCCCAAAACCGGGGAACCGCACACATCAGAGTTGGGCGAACGTCCCTAATTGTTTGCTGAATCTCTGTTGGTCGCAAGTTTATATAAATTGTCACACCTTTATAAAGGCAGAAATAACACCAGGTGCGTTCAAAAACGTGGGAGAGTGGAAGAAAGGCAATGGTAGTGTCTTTGTCGGTAATGCTTGTCAGCCGTATAGAATGAATGCGCATGGCTTCAATAAAACAGGAATGTGGCATCATTACACCTTTGGGATTGCCTGTTGTACCCGAGGTGTATAAAATGCAGGCTAAATCGGTTTCTGTGGCTGCATCCCGACGATGTTCAACTTCAAAATGGTTTGTAGATTTTTTACCCAACAATAGAAAATCACTATAGTACATGGACTCTTCAGAACTGGCAAATACCACTTTTTTATCAAGAGCAATAATCTTCTTTAAGAATTTTGATTGTTGAGATACTTCGTATGCAATGTTATATTGCTGCTGATCACCTACAAATATTACTTCTATTTCTGCATCATTTATAATATAATCAACCTGTTGCGCTGATGATGTTGCATACATCGGAACCATTACGGCTCTATTGGAAAATAATGCGAAATCAATGATTAGATTTTCCGGTTTATTTTGCGAAAACTGTGCTACACGTTGATGCTCAAGTACGCCAATTTCCACAAATGCTTTTGCAATAGATGATATTTCTTCAGAAAAAGCATTCCATGAAATTTTGTTCCATTCATCGGTTTGTTCTTCACGATGGTATAAAGCCGCTCTTTCTCCGTATTTTTTTGCCTGAGAAAAAACTAATTGTGAAAAATGAAGATTTTCCATATCGTATGTTTTATTGATTTTCTTGAAATAGCATTTTTATAAATACAAAGATATATATAAACGCAATGACTCTGCACGATTTTGGTTTAAATGTGCGGCCATGTATTGACTTTGTAATGATTATTGCTGTGAATCTGTTGTTTAAATGTTGTGATCGGATTCCAATGCACTCTCTTCGGAATCCTGTTCCGGGTTAGATTTCAGGTTTTCCAGAAACTCAGGATTTGATAGAATTGTTTCGAAAGCAATTCGTGAAACATTTTGTTGCGATTCCTTTTTGCTCGGTCCCGAGCCTTCGCAAATTGTTTTGCCCTGAATTATCAGGCTTGATAGAAAAATATGTTTATTTGAACGGCTCATTGTTTCACTTACCAAAATAAATTCCATTTCAAGTTTATTTTTCTGGCACCATTCTATAAGCTTTGATTTGAAATTTACTTCTTTTTCTGCAACTTTCTCCAGATTTATGAAGCCTTTGAATAACCGTTGTTCAACAAACTTTTTACATTGTTTGTACCCGTAATCCAGATAAATGGCACCCATCAAAGCCTCAAGTGCATTTCCGTAAATATTGTTGTTGGTGTGGGTATTGACATACTTTGTGACCTGAATAAGTTTATCTAAGCCTATTTCAAGAGCTAACTTATTCAAAGAATCACGCTTTACAATTTTAGATCGTGTATTGGTCAGGAATCCTTCGCGCTCATCCTCATATCGTCTGTAAAGAATATCAGTAACAACCGAATTAAGCACAGCGTCACCCAAAAATTCAAGACGCTCATTGCTTAGATTACACCCGTTCTCAGTAGGGATGGATACAGATTTATGGCGAACCGCCAATTGATAATACTCAATCTTGTCGGGGTAAAACCCGAGGACTTTGTAAAATAAAAAATAAGGCTCTTTTCGAGCTTTCGAAAGGAGCCTTATTTTTAGAAGAATATTCTTAATCACAAACTTATTTTGAGTATTTTTTTACAATTACACTCGCATTATGTCCGCCAAACCCGAAGGTGTTGGACAATGCTGCATTAACAGTTCGTTTTTGAGCCTTGTTGAAGGTAAAATTAAGTTTGTAGTCAATGTCCGGATCTTCGTCACCGTCAGTAAAGTTGATGGTTGGAGGAACTATATCATTTACTACAGATAATACTGAAATAATAGCTTCAACTGCACCGGCAGCACCTAATAAGTGACCGGTCATTGATTTAGTGGAGCTGATATTAAGATCATATGCATGGTCACCAAACACTTCTTTGATCGCTTTTGACTCAGAGATGTCTCCTACCGGAGTAGATGTTCCGTGAACATTAATATAATCAATATCTTCTGGAGTTAATCCGGCATCTTTCAATGCACGTTTCATAACTAATATAGCGCCTAGACCTTCAGGGTGTGTTGCAGTCAGGTGATAAGCATCAGCCGACATTCCCCCACCAACTACTTCGCAAATAATATTTGCTCCGCGGGCGATAGCATGTTCCAGTTCTTCGAGGATTAAACAACCGGCTCCTTCACCCATCACAAAACCATCACGGCTTTTGCTGAACGGACGGGATGCCCCGGTTGGATCATCGTTGCGGGTTGATAAAGCTGTAAGGGCATTAAAACCACCAACACCACCGGGTGTAATAGCAGCTTCGGCACCACCTGCTACAATCATATTGGCTTTACCCATACGAATATGTGTAAAAGCATCAATGATAGCATTGGTTGACGAAGCACAAGCCGAAGCGGTAGAATAATTTGGTCCGCGGAAGCCATACATGATAGAAATCTGACCCGCAGCAATATCCGAAATCATTTTTGGAATGAAGAACGGATTAAACTTTGGACCTTGTTCTTTATTAGTATAGTAGTATGCAATTTCTTGCTCGAAAGTAAGAATTCCACCAATACCCGCAGCAAAAATGACTCCTACTTCGTCTTTATCAACTGTCTCTAAATCCACCCCACAGTTTTCAACAGCTTCTTTTGCAGCTGCAATTGCATACTGCGCGTAAATATCCAACTTGCGGGCTTCTTTACGGTCAAAATATTTCGAAGGATCGAAATCTTTAACCTCGCATGCAAATTTGGTTTTAAACTGGGAAGCATCGAAATGAGTAATAGGTCCGGCTCCACTAACACCATTTAGTATATTATCCCACAATTCGGGGATAGAATTTCCTAATGGAGTAACTGCACCTAAACCTGTTACTACAACTCTTTTCAATTCCATAATAAATTATTCTGGAAAACGATTATTTTTGTAAAGCTTCGATGTGAGCGATAGCGTCACCAACGGTAGCGATTTTTTCTGCTTGTTCGTCTGGAATAGAAATGCCGAATTCTTTTTCGAATTCCATAATCAATTCTACAGTATCCAATGAATCAGCACCTAAGTCGTTCGTAAAACTAGCAGTTGGAGTTACATCTGCTTCTTCTACGCCTAATTTGTCTACGATAATTGCTTTTACTTTAGCTTCTACTTCTGACATAATTTTTTTTTTAAAGTTTATAAATTGAAATTGTTTTATAATTTTGCGGTGCAAAGGAAACAAAATTTATCGAGATAACCTCATTTTTCATGAAAAAAAATGTTATTTTTGCACAAACCACTTGCTTTTGTGCAAGTTTAAACAAAACTCAATGCTTTTAAAAATTGCTCTTTTTGCCTCCGGCTCAGGTTCTAATGCTGAAAACATAATTCGGTATTTCGCAAATAGTGAAAAATTTGCTTTCCCGATTATTATTTCCAATAAATCGGATGCTTTTGTGCATGAACGTGCCTCCTTGCTTCATGTTCCATCCGTTACTTTCTCGCGCGAAGATTTTTTGGAGGGAAAGAAAATCCTGGATTTTTTACTTCAACATAATATTGATTATATAGTCTTGGCAGGATTTTTACTCAAAATTCCGCAGGCGGTGATAGATGCTTTCCCGGATAAAATCATTAATATACATCCGGCATTGCTTCCTAAATATGGAGGGAAAGGCATGTTTGGTCATCACGTTCATCAGGCTGTGGCAGATGCCGGTGAAATTGAATCGGGTATTACTATACATTATGTAAACAGCAATTATGATGAAGGAAATATTGTTTTCCAGGCAAAATGTCCCGTACATCCAACTGATACTGCCGATATGATTGCTGAAAAAGTACATGTTTTGGAATATGAGTATTACCCCAGAGTGATTGAGGATTTATGGGGCTAATTGTTCTGAGTTTTGGATTGGCTGTTCCGTATTTCAAACAAATCATACTTGATTTAAAACCATTTGCTTTTCATTAATAATCCTCTCTGCATTTTTTATCGTATCTTTGCACCCGCTTAATAAGTTGAATGTTTATTACATTCAGCGTTATCAACTTTCTAACTCTCAAACTAAAAATAATATGGCTCTTCAATGTGGTATCGTGGGTTTACCCAATGTTGGTAAATCAACTTTATTCAACTGTTTATCAAACGCTAAGGCTCAGGCAGCAAACTTCCCTTTTTGTACTATCGAACCCAATGTGGGTGTAATTACAGTTCCAGATGAACGACTGAATAAACTGGCTGAATTGGTTCATCCACAACGAATTGTCCCAACGACTGTTGAAATTGTAGATATTGCCGGATTGGTAAAAGGTGCAAGTAAAGGAGAAGGATTAGGAAATAAATTTTTGGCCAATATCCGTGAGACTGATGCCATTTTACATGTTTTACGTTGTTTCGACAATGATAACATCACACATGTGGATGGAAGTATTAATCCTGTTCGTGACAAGGAGATTATTGATACAGAGTTGCAATTGAAAGATCTTGAAACGGTTGAAAGCCGTATCAGTAAAGTGCAGAAGCAAGCTCAAACCGGTGGTGATAAGCAAGCTAAAGCCACTTATGATATTTATGTTCAATACAGAGATGCTTTATTACAAGGAAAATCGGCGCGTACGGTAAAACTTGATCCATTGGATAAGAAGCTGGTAAAGGATTTATATTTGCTTACCGATAAGCCGGTGATGTATGTTTGTAATGTGGACGAAGCTTCAGCAAAAAACGGGAATGCCTATGTAGATGCCCTGCGTGAATCTGTAAAAGAGGAAAATGCAGAAATCCTGATTGTGGCAGCTGCTACTGAAGCCGATATTGCAGAACTGGAAACTTATGACGAACGTCAAATGTTTCTCGAAGAAGTTGGATTGACAGAATCAGGTGTTGCACGTTTAATTCGGGCAGCATATCACTTGCTGGATTTACAGACTTATTTTACTTGTGGCGTGCAAGAAGTACGTGCATGGACTTTTGAACGTGGTTGGAAAGCTCCTCAATGTGCCGGAGTGATTCATACAGATTTCGAAAAAGGATTTATTCGTGCCGAAGTAATTAAATACCTCGACTTCATCACACTGGGATCGGAAGCTGCTTGTAAGGAGGCGGGAAAAATGAATGTTGAAGGAAAAGAATACGTAGTAACTGATGGTGATATAATGCATTTTAGGTTTAATGTGTAGTTTTTGACAAAAGATATTAGAACAAAGACAATAGACAAAAAGGTCTGTCAGATTATTCTGACAGACCTTTTGATTTGAAGACCTTTTGATTTTAAATTGAAGTGTCGCTCGTAACTTCTTATCTTATCATTTGTAACTGAAACTACTTTTTCAAAGTAAATTCTTTGGTTATTCCATTAATAGTGGCAGTTGCTTTATTATCTTTCGTTCCATCTCCATAATCAACAAGTACTGTTTTGTTATCAGTTGTAATTACTACAGATCCTTTTGTGAAATAAGGGAAATTTCCACTAATTATCAATGGATTGGTGTCTTGTATTACCATAGTGTAAGCTACACCTTTGGCATTCAAACCACTTGATGCCCCAGTGATTGAATAGGTATCATCCCAGTAGATGAGCGGAGTATCGTTGGTGGCAATGCGTGTGCGGGTTCGTTCAGAATTCCAGATTACTTTCGTTCCGTCAGTGCGAACAATTGTATCACTTGCATCGATAGTCCAGTATGGTTGGGAGCTTGTATTCAATCCTTTATAAGTTACAACTTTCGAACCTTTAACCGCATTGTCGTTCACAAAGAAATCGGAAAATACAAATGTTCTGGTTGAATTTGCAATTGTCATTTTAGCACTTACAGTTATGTAAATCTTACCTTTAAGCCTGTTTCCTCGTTTTACAGTGACGCCGGTTCCAAAATCTAAACAAATGTTTTTAGGATAGTCATTCAACCCAACTCTATCAACAGTGATTATAATACTGTCCATAGTCAATTTGATGCTTGTTTTTTCCGGATTTGTACTGGTTGAACTTTTAACGGCTTGATAGCCGGCTGCATCTAATCCATTTACATAGTCATCGGCAGTGCTTACAACCTGATCATTTATGGTTGCTGCCTGACTCTCGTCGGTTGCCGTAGCTGTTAGCGAAGCATCTGTTCCTGTATTCAAATCACTTGTACATGAAACCATGGAAGAAATACTAAATGAAATAGCAATTATTGCCAGTAAATTTACTTTTTTCATAATGAATTATTTTTTAATTGATTGTTGATAATGTTTGTTCGATTCTCATACTTAAGACAAGCAACTTCAACAGTACCACTATTCAATGTTGAAAAAACTGAATATTTTTTGTCAAACAGGCCGAATAACCAATTCTAATTTTGCGTAATGACTTGACAATTAAAACCATATGCCATAAGTCAAATAATCTTATTTTATTAGATTTTCGTCTTTTGTGACTTAGTTAAATCTATTTTTATCCCAAAAATGGCGCTATAACCAACATATTTACCCAAATCAGGAGTCGGATTTCCTTTTAGATATTTCGTTTTTATGAGATATAAAGAGGGTCCGGCAAATAATTTCAACCGTCTTAGAATGGAATAATTTACCATAGGACTAAATTGAGTAGTAGCTGCTCTCACTTTTAGTTTAAAGGATTTTCCCCCGGCCAAAGCATATTGAATAAGGTCTATATTCATATTTAAATGCTTTGAAAATTGAAAACTCATTCCTGCACCCAGACCAAAATGATACGATTTATTATAATCTGAACCTATTGAAATGATGGAATAAATGCCGTTTAAGCCTATATGAGTGGAGATGGTGGCAAGATGATTGTTTTCTGCAAATTCTAATTCGAAAACAGATTTAGATTTTGGTTTGATAATTTTAAATGTATCAGGTACGCTGGTTTTAATTTCGGGTTGAAAATCAGGCAGTGAAGCTACAGAGTCATTAAAACTGATTTTTGATACAGGAAGTGTTGCAGTGATTTTAGTTTGTTGAATTGTGCTGTCTTCTTTTAATATGGGTACTACATCAGTTTGAGATATATTTTCAGCTGTTCTGGTTTCTGTTCTGGCTATTGGTAAAACAGATTTGGATGGTGTTACGAGAGCTTTCACCGGAGTTTCAGTTTTAGGAAACTCTGATTTTTGCAAAACGATATATTTTCCGGTAAATTTAAATTGAATTGACTTGGGAAGAATTTTTTGAAGTGCTGCGTGCAGTGTGAGTTTATAGAATTTTGAAATCGTGAGTTCTTGTTTTTCATTAATCTTAGTAGGGTCGTATGAAAATACGCAGTGGGTTTGATCACTTAAAATTTTTAAGGCTGCTTTTAGGGTTATATGCCCCCCGGTAAAATTTACCTTTTTGTCAGAATAGCTGTTTTGAGCATTCAATAAGATAGATGATGTAATGAAAATGCAAAGTAAAATATTAAAAATCAATCTGTTCATTATTTGGGTAATTTTTTATTATTACTCATCAGATAACCGTTAGCATCTTTTTCTACAGTCAAATCAAGTGTTTCTGCAATGATTCTGAGCACCATATCCACATTTTCACTATCGAAATTCACAGTTATTTTGCGTTCACCAATGCCTGGCTCTTTAAACCGTATTTTAATGTTATATTCTTTCGCAATTATATCCATGGCATCGCGTAAACATTTGCCATTGAACTGAATGTGTTTTATGTATTTAGTAACAGCGTACACCTCAGGTTCTATAACAGAGAATTCTTTGGTTTGTTTGTCGTAAATGCCGGTTTCATTTGCAGTAAGAACTAGTCCTTTATTTTTTTGTGTATAAAAGTGAACCTTACCTTCGTTAACCTTCACTTTTACTTCGTCACTATCAGGATAGGCTGAAATTGTAAATTTTGTTCCAATATCTTCAATAAACGTCTCATCTGCATTTATTTGTAAAACACCATTGCCTTTATGTCCTACAGAAAAAAATGCCTGACCTTCAAGCCGTATTTTGCGTGATTTTTTACCATATCTTGAGCTGTAAATAATTTTGCTGTTTTCCGACAATTTTATTTGGGTCAGATCAGGTAAAGTGCCTTCTTTTATAGTTGCTTGAGCAGCCAGAACCACATCGTGTTCTGAATAAATCAGCCAGACCGAAAAGGATAATGTGAAAATCAGAGCTATGCTGGCTGCCGTAAACATCCAGCGTTTGAATACTGGTTTGTGTTTAATTTCACTGATTTGCTGCCGGTTGTTTTCTTGCATTGCCATATAAGCAATGAATGATTTTTTTGCACGTTCGGTATTCGGTTTTGGCATAATTGCATCCGAAGTGCCTAAGGTAGCATACAACTTCGTCAACTCATCAAAATACAATTGATTTTCAGCCGACGTTGAAATCCATTGTTCCAATGCCTGCATATCTTGCTTTGATGAATTTCCACCAAAATATCTCGCCAACAAATTATCTGTATTTTTTTTCATGGCTTTTTTATTTTAGTAACCGAAGTAATAAACATAGCAGTAAAAAATCTTTTAATTCTATCCGAAGAAGCTTTAATGCCTTTGAAATATGGTTTTCTACTGTATTGGTTGATATGTTCAGTTGTGCTGCAATTTCAGCGTACGATAATAGCTCCATTCGGCTCATTTCAAAAACCCGTCTGCATTGTGGAGGCAAACCGGCAAGTGCCAGCTCAATGGCCTTCTGTAAATCTGCACTTTCAATATGCTCAATTGTTGAGTTTGTATCTGTACTTATCGATGACAGGTAATTCAGGTTATGTTCCTGATGACTTGTTTGTTGATGAATAGTATTCAAACAATCGTTGTGTACAATCCGGTACAGATAAGAGCTGATAGAACTTTGAATATTAAGTGTTTCGCGTTGATCCCACAGCTTACAAAAAGTCTTTTGCACCACATCTTCTGCTTCGCTCATATCTTTCAGAATAGAGTAAGCATATCGACACAAAGCGTCATAGCAATCGTCAAATAATTGCTCAAATGCTAAGTGATTTCCTTCACGCAAAGCCTTTATCGTATCTAACATGTTTTGAAAATAATAACTTACTATTCCTTACTAGTCAAGCGACAAAGGTATAAATTTTTGTTGTGAATTTTATTTCAGATTTAGCATTCCCCGGTTGTATGACAATTGAAATTGAATATACCACTAATGCACATTCAATTATTTATGAGAAAGTTGAAAAACAGAGTTGAAAAAAGGAGTTTTTAGGCGAACATTTCAATGTCTTCTTTGCTGATAGTTCCTCCACCAAGGATTATTAAGCGTTCCACCACGTTGCGTAGTTCGCGTATATTTCCTGTCCACGAACGAGATTTGAGGGTTTCTATTCCTGCTTCATCGAAAACTTTTGGTTGAATCCCTTGTTCGCTGCAAATTAATTCACAAAAATGATTGATAAGCAGAGGAATATCTTCTTTGCGTTCGTCCAGACTTGGTACGTGAATTGGTATCACGTTCAGGCGGTGGAATAAATCTTCGCGAAAATTGCCGTTTTCGATTTCTTTTTTGAGATTTTTGTTGGTGGCGGCCAATACCCTGACATTCACTTTCAGGCTTTTATCACTTCCTACACGGGTAAGTTCATTTTCTTGTAATACCCTGAGCACTTTGGTTTGTGCTGAAAGACTCATATCACCAATTTCGTCCAGAAAAATAGTACCACCATCGGCTTGTTCAAATTTACCGATTCGTTGTTTAATAGCAGATGTAAATGCTCCTTTTTCGTGTCCGAACAGCTCGCTTTCAATAAGTTCAGAAGGTATTGCTGCGCAGTTTACTTCCACATAAGGAGCTTCTGTACGGTTACTTTGCTCAAAAAGTAATCGAGCCACAATTTCTTTTCCGGTTCCGTTATCACCTGTAATTAAAACCCGGGCATCGGTAGGTGCAACGCGTTCAATCATCATGCGGACTTTTTCAATGGCTGGTGAAGCACCAATCATTTGATGACGTTTGGCAACTTTCTTTTTGAGTGTTTTGGTCTCAGTAACCAACGTGTTTTTTTCCAATGCATTCCGAACCGTAATTAGCAATCGGTTTAAATCGATTGGCTTCACAATAAAGTCAAAAGCACCTTTCTTAATGCATTCGACTGCGGTTTCAATATTGCCGTGACCGGAAATCATAACAATGGGAGCTTCAATACTTATTTCGTGTAAATGACCAAGCAGTTCAATGCCATCCATTTCGGGCATTTTTATATCCGAGAATATGAGGTCGAAGACAGCGTTTTGAGCTGCTTCCAGGCCTTGTTTTCCGTTTTCAGCTAAAGTGACTTGATGTTTCTCAAACTCTAAAATCTCTTTCAGCGTATTGCGGATGCTGCGTTCATCGTCAATTACTAATATTTTTGCCATGATTTTTTTGTGTTCAGTCCGGATTTACATGTTTCCGGACTCTGGTTGACGGTTCGCTTTGAAAATATGTACCGTTTAAAATAACAGGCGACTGTTGTTTTACAACATTTACAGGTCAAACCCAATATCGCTTCTAAAATATTTCCCGTTGTATTGAATTTTTTGTGCGTTTGCAAATGATAAAGCTAAGGCTTCGGATTTGGTTGAACCATACGAACTTACTGCCATTACGCGACCACCATTTGTGACAATTTCTCCTTCTTTCAGAGTTGTGCCTGCATGAAAAACAATGCTTTGTTCTACTTCGTTTAATCCGGTGATTTTGTCACCTTTGGCATATTCTTCAGGATATCCGCCAGCTACTAACATAACAGTAACAGCAGAACGTTCATCAATTTCGATTGTTTTTTCATTCAGATTTCCGTTGGCAACACCTTCAAGCAAGTCTACAAAGTCACTCTTAATACGTAACATTACCACTTCTGTTTCCGGGTCGCCCATACGGGCATTGTATTCTATTGTTAAGGGTTCACCGTTCACTTTGATAAGACCAAAAAATATAAATCCTTTGTAAACAATGCCTTCGCTGATGAGTCCATTTATGGTCGGTTTAATAATACGTTCTTCTACTTTTTGCATGAAATCTGCATCGGCAAATGGAACTGGTGAAATGGCTCCCATACCTCCTGTGTTCAACCCTTTGTCTCCTTCGCCAATTCGTTTGTAATCTTTTGCTTCTGGAAGAATTTTGTAATTCTTACCGTCAGTCATCACGAATACCGAACATTCAATACCTGAAAGAAACTCTTCGATGACGACAGTTTTGCTTGCAGCACCGAATTTTCCATCGAGCATTGCTTTTAGCTCTGAAATTGTCTCATTTAAATCATTTAAGATCAACACTCCTTTTCCTGCAGCTAATCCATCGGCTTTTAGAACATACGGAGCTTTGAGATTCTTTAGAAATTCAACTCCCTCAGCAACGTTTTCACTTGTCACACTCAGGTAACCAGCTGTGGGGATATTGTGGCGGAACATAAATTGTTTCGAGAAATCCTTGCTGCCTTCCAGTTGAGCTCCAACCTTATCGGGTCCGACTACCGGAATATCTTTCAATTCGGTATCGGCTGCAAAAAAATCAACAACTCCTTTTACTAATGGGTCTTCTGGCCCAACAACCACAAGATTGATGTTGTTTTCCAGTACGGCAACTTTTATTTCCGGAAAATTATCGACAGCAATTGGCAGATTAGTTCCAACTGTAGCAGTTCCCGGGTTTCCGGGCGCAATAAAAAGTGTTGTAAGTTTTGGACTTTGAGCTATTTTCCAAGCCATTGCATGTTCGCGTCCGCCGGAACCCAAGAGAAGAATGTTCATAATAGTAATTGAATGAATTTGAGTTGCAAAAGTAGTTTTTTTGTTTGAAAGGGGCAACTGTATGAACAGGAAAGCGAGATAAATGGTATAGAGAGAAGAGTGTGAGAATATAATTTTATAAAATATACTATCAGGAGTTAGTTTAGTGAGGTACATCTATAAAAGACGAAAGGTAGCTTACCTCACGGTACTCTACCAATCTTTGTTAACCTTAAATCTAATACTATGAAAAAATCACACTGCAAATGTACAATGTATTTAGATAGCCTCCAACTAATAAAAGTTAAATATCTATGTGTTTAGCTGGAAATTATACTTAATTAATGAAATATGGTTCTTTTTGGACGATATATAAACTGTAGTTAACACAAAAGTCCAAATTTAACTCAAAAAAAGCGATTGCTGCTTCCTTGTTTAATGTTTCGCTAACTTTGTGTATTTATTAGCGAACCCTATAAAAGACGAAAGGTAGCTTGCCTCACGGCATTCTACCAATCTTTTGTTAACCTTAAATCTAATACTATGAAAAAATCACGGTACAAAAGTACAGGATATTGAAATGATGACCTAGCCTTTATTGTTAAATATACCTTATAAATATGTTATGTAACATAATATTTATTTAATTAACATCTATTTAGGGAAAAATGACCAAATAAAAAAGACTATCTGGATTTGAATTCCAAATAGCCTTTTTGAGTGGATATAAATTTTATGACAAAATACAAATGTCGTGAATGTTAACTCTATAAAAACGCGAAAGGTAGTAACGCCTTACTACCAATCTTTGTTAACCTTAAATCTAATACTATGAAAAAATCACGATGCAAAGATATGGGCTTTTTAAATACAAACCAAGTAATTTGATGAAAAAATGTTTTAAAAGTATGTTTTATAACATACTTTTACTATTCTTCTAGTGTATTTAAGAAATATGAAGCAAATTAAGATTGAAATAGTGTAAATTTTTATGGTTGTAAGTAGCATTGTTTCGGTTTTAAGTAGTTTGTGTTATTTGAATTGATATTTTGATATTCACAGCTTACAACTAAAAAGTATTACATAAAATTAGGCGCATAATAATTTGTGCTTCAGACAAATAGAAAAATTGCTACAAAAGCGACAAGAAATATCTGTTTTTAAACATATAACCTTAAATAATTTCTTTTTTTATTAAAATAGTATGCAATTATTATTATATTTGCCATTAGTACTGAGTATAGAACTGAAATTCAAGGTAATTACATAAATCTTTATTGAATTATTCAGCTCTAAAGTTTCCATTTATCTATAAAAAATAACAGATGGAAAGTAAATAAAATGAATAAATCTACTCTACAAAACCATTTTAGCATTAAGAAAGATGAGTCACATCTTTGGGTAAATACTATTCTTAATAGTATTAAAGACTCATTTTTCTCTATCGATTCAGAATATCGTTATACGAGTTTCAATAAATGTCATGCATCACGTATGAAGGAAATCTATAACGCAGATATTCAGATTGGACATAAACTGTCCGAATATCAGACGGTAAAAAGAGATTGGGAAAGATCAAAAATAAATTTAGATAAAGCTTTAAGCGGTGAACAGTTTGTTGAATTTGGATTTTCCGGAGAGCCGGAACACAAAAGACTTTATTTTGAAGTTTCACATAGCCCGATTGTTCATGATAATGGAGAAATAATCGGAGCATCTGTTTTTTCGAAAGAAATTACTGAACGCAAACAAACTGAAGATGCACTTCTTGAAACCGAAAAAAAATATATACAATTAGTTGATAATTCGCCTGATGCAATTGCAATCTATAGCGATGGAAAAATTGTTTTTATAAACAATGAATGTCTTCGCCTGATAGGGGCGTCAAAGCCTGAGGAATTGATTGGAAAATCTGCTATTGAATTTGTTCATCCCGATTTCAGGCAGCTTGCTAATAAACGGATGAAAGCAGTAATAAAAAAGGGAGAAATTTTGCCTTTGGTAAGTGAGAAATTTATTCGGTTGGATGGTTCAACCATAGATGTTGAAGTGAAATCAATTCCGATTGTTTTTGAAGAAAAAAACGCAGTGCAATTAATTGTTCGTGATATTACAGAGCAAAAAAATACAGAAATTGCTTTGCTAAAAAGTGAAGAAAAATACCGGACGTTGTTTAAAAATAACACTTCGGTAATGTTGATTATTGATCCTGATACGGGTCAGATTTTAGATGCAAATTCTACAGCCTGTGAGTTCTATGGTTGGACTTATGCGGAGCTCTGTAAAAAACAGATTACTGAGATAAATACGCTTTCCAGCGAAGAAATTCTGGATATAATGAGAGATGCAAAATTGAAAGGAAAGAAGCATTTTCATTTTATACATCGAAAATCTAACGGAGAACTGTGTGATGTAGAGGTTTATTCAACACCAATTTATAGTGAAAATTCAGTTTATTTATATGCCATAATTCATGATATATCTGAGAGGATTCAAGCGCAAAAAGCACTGAATGAGAGTGAAGATAAATTTAAAAAAGCTTTTATTACAAGTCCGGACTCTATTAATATTAATCGGATGGCAGATGGAACGTATATTTCCATTAATAAGGGTTTTACTCGTATCCTGGGTTATTCTGAAGAAGATATATTAGGAAAAACATCCATTGAAAAAAATATATGGGTAGATCCGAGTGATCGTAATAAATTAGTGCAGGGCTTGATTGAAAATGGGTTTGTTGAAAATCTGGTAGCTCAATTCAGGACTAAAACAGGTGAATTAGTTTTTGGTATGATGTCGGCTTCCGTTATAGAGCTTGATGGAGTTAAACATATACTGAGTATAACGCGTGATGTTGAAAAGCTGAAGCAGGCAGAAAAGGCTTTGCAAGAAAGCGAGGAAAAATTCAGAAAAATCTTTGCTACCAGTCCGGAAGCAATATCAATAGCCAGGTTCAGAGACGGTGTTTATATAGATGTAAACTTAGGTTTTACACGGATTACGGGATACGATGCGGTTGAAGTTTTGGGGAAAAAACCAGAAGATATCAATATTTGGTATAATCAGAATGAACGGAAAATTTTGTTGTGCGAGTTAAAAAACAATGGAATTGTTGAAAATTTTGTCACTCGTTTGCAAACTAAATCCGGTGAACTGATTTATGGAATGATGTCTTCAACAATTATTGAACTAGATGGAGAACTATATCTACTGAGCATTACCAGAGATATTAGCGAAATTAAAAAAGTAGAATTGGCTCTAAATGAGAGCAATGAACGACTCAATCTAATTTTAGAAAGTAATCCAATTGCTATTTGGGACTGGGACTTGAAGACAGATAAGTGGTTTGCAACCCAAAAATATTATACTATGCTCGGTTATGATTCGGAGACAGGTTTTCCCGATCGCAAAATCTGGCTTGAAAAAGTCCACCCCGATGACAGAAAATTAATTGAAGATCAGATAAAAAATGTTCTTGAAAATCATGCAGACCAATACAGTTATGATGCCCGAATGTTGCATGAAAATGGTACATATCAATGGCAAACCGTATTTGGAAACGTGATAGAATATGATACAACCGGAACTCCAAGTCGAATGTTAGGTGTTCGAATAGATATAGATGAACGAAAACGAGCTGAAGCTGCATTACAGGAAAGCGAAGAAAAACTCAATACCCTTTTTAGTTCGATGACAGAAATGGTGGCGATGCACGAACTTGTATTTAATGAACAGGGAGAAGCAATTGATTACAGAATAATAGATTGTAATAATGCATTTTCTAAAATTACAGGAATAAGAAAGGAAGATGCAGTTGGAAAGCTGGCAACAGAAGTTTATCAAACGGAACCGGCACCATATCTGGAAATATATTGTGGGGTTGGAACTACCGGTGAATCTTATGAATTCAACAGTTATTATGCACCATTAGACAGACATTTCTTGATTTCAGTAGTTTCGACCAAAAAAAATTGCTTTTCGACCATTACAAGTGATATAACAGATATTCAACGTTTTCAGGAGTTAATAATTGAGAAAAACAAAGAGCTTGAAAGTTATCTTTATGTAGCTTCGCACGATTTAAGATCTCCTTTAATTAATATTCAGGGATTTAGCCAACGCATGCAGAAACAATCAGATGAAATAAAATCGATTCTCTCTGATTCTAAACCTGAATCTGAAAAAAAGGTAAGTATAGATAAAATAACAAATGAAAGTATGCCTAAAACGCTAAACTTTATTTTGTCCAATGTTTCAAAAATGGAAACGCTTATAAATAGCCTTTTACAAATATCCCGAAATGGACGATTGATGTTAGTTGTAATAAAGGTAGACATGAACCAATTAGTTAATAAAATTGTAGCAGCTCATAATTACCAGATTGCAGAAGCTTCTGCTCAGATTATTATTCAGGACTTGCATTATTGCTATGGAGATGAGAATCAACTGAATCAGCTTTTTTCAAATATTATTGATAATGCTCTAAAATACAGAAATCCTGATAAACAATTAATTATTGAAATAGCATCAGAAATTCAATACAATAAAGTGATTTATACTATATCCGATAATGGAATTGGAATTAATTCAAGAAATATTGAAAAAATTTGGGATGTGTTTTATCGTGTTGATCCGGAATCGATTCATGCAGGTGAAGGAATTGGGCTAAGCATTGCCAAAAGAATTACCAATAAACACAAAGGTAAAATATGGGTAGAATCAGAAGAAGGACAAGGGAGTGTTTTTTTTATAGAATTACAGAAAAATGAATTTTCGGAACAATGATAATTAATCACCAACTAATTTATGGAAACATACAAAGAGTTAATTATTCTGATTGCTGAAGATGATGATGGACATGCCGAACTTATCAATAATGGATTAGTAGAATCGGGGGTGAAAAATGGAATAATCAGATTTTCGAATGGAGAAGAAGTCTGGAACTTCTTTTCGGGTCATGACAATTTGTTTTCTTACGATAAAAACAAAAGCTACCTGTTATTGCTCGACATAAATATGCCTAAGATGGATGGCTTAGAAGTGTTGAAGAAAATGAAATCTGATGCTGAACTAAAAGAAGTACCAGTTATGATGCTTACAACTACTGATGACCCACGTGAAGTGGAGGCTTGTTACCAGTTGGGGTGTAATATTTATATCACAAAACCAATTGATTTTAGTAAATTTACCGAGATGTTGTATCGGCTTGGCTTATTTATTCAAATAGTGAAAATTTAAAACAATATAAAATGGAAGCGATTAAAGAAACTATACTCATTATCGAAGATGATGCGGGTTTAATGGAATTGCTAAATGAAAGAATACAGGAGCGTGGTTTCCTAACGGCTAAAGTAAGTTCTGCTGAGAAAGCTTTTGATTGGCTTAAAAATCAGATGCCAACATTGATTGTTTTAGATTACAGTTTGCCGGATATGAACGGTAAAGAATTTCTGGCCGGATTGATGACCAGATTCCAGTTTATTCCACCTTTTATATTAGCAACCGGGCAGGGCGATGAGCGAATAGCCGTTGATATGATGAAGCTTGGTGCACGTGACTATATTGTTAAAGATAATAGTTTTCTTGAATTAATGCCGATAGTAATCAGTAACGTTTGCAAGGAAGTACAGAATGAGAATAAGATTAAACAAATAGAACAAGCTCTTATTGAGTCAAATCAGTTTAACAAACAAATTATTGCATGCTCGCAAGAAGGAATAGTTGTCTATGATAAAAATTTAAGGTATCAAACGTGGAACCCATTCATGGAGAATCTTACGGGAATGCAAGCTACTGACGTCATTGGAAAGCATATTTTAGAAATTTACCCTGATTTGAAAGATAACGGAGTTATGACTAATATTGAAAATGCCTTTCTGGGAATAATTGGAAATGATATTGAATTTTTATATAGTCATCCCGTTTCAAAAAAAACTACCTGGGTTACTGACACAATATCAATTTTGCGAAATGCAGATAATGAAATTATTGGAGCTATTTCAACCATCCGCAACATTACAAAACGTAAAATGGCTGAAAGTGAACGAAACCAAAGTCGTGAGGATTTCATAGATCTTTTTGATAATGCTCCGATAGGTTATCACGAAATTGATGCTGATGGTAGAATAACAAGAATAAATCAGACCGAATTAGACATGCTGGGCTATAAATTAGAAGAACTTATAGGTCAATACATTTGGTCAGTTGCTCATAATGTTACAGAAACAGAACTTCGGGTAAAAGAAAAACTGAAAGGGCATAATATTCTCTTATCTGGATTCGAAACAACTTTAGTAAATAAAATCGGATTTTCATATACCGTTTTAATTCAGGACAAAGTGCTTCGTGATGCAGAAGGAAATATCACTGGGATACGGTCAACGATACAAGATATAACTGAAAGAAAAAAAGCTGAGAATGCATTAAAGCAAAGTAAGGACGTTTTAAATAATCTGTTGCATGCAAGTACTGAGTTTATTGATTCAAACTCAGATGGTATTAATTATTCAAAACTTACTGATACTCTCCTTCTTATTTCAGGAGCAAAATATGGTACATTTAATTTGTTTAACGACACTTTGGGCAAATATAAAACTATTGCAGTTTCAGGTGTTGCAGGTGATGTTATGTCGAAAGCAAAATCTATTTTCGGTTATGATATCCTTAACAAAGAATGGAAATTGGATTCTGTAAAAGAAGAAATTATTAAGAATAACGTTATCAAAAAGTTTGATACTATTTATGAGTTAGCTAAAAATGCTCTTCCAAATTCGGCTACAGCATTAATAGAAAAGACTTTTAATGTTGGTGAAACTTATGTAGTAAAAATTGCAAAAGGGGATAAGTTGATTGGTCATTTTGTGCTGATTTTCACAGAAGGAAACACGATACAAAATAATGAGATTATTGAGCTTTTTGCCAATCAAGTTGCGTTGTATATTGACCGTGAGAAGGCAGATAATTCTTTACGGAGTAGCGAAGAAAAATATCGGTATTTGTTTGCCAATAATCCTCAACCAATGTATATTTGCGATGTAGAAACGTTAGATTTTTTGGAAGTAAATAAATCTTTAATAGATAGTTACGGCTATTCAAGAGAAGAATTCCTAGGGATGAAAATTACAGATATTCGACCGAAAGAAGATATTCCTGAACTTTTAATTAATGTTCATGATGTTAATAAAAAACACAATCTAGCTGGCGAATGGAGGCATGTAAAAAAAGATGGAAGTGTAATTAATGTAGATATAATAACTGTTTCTATCATATGGAACGGTAGAAGAGCCAGACATGTGCTAATTCAAGATATTACTCTGCGTAAGAAAGCAGAAGAAGCCCTGAGGGAAAGCGAAGATAAGTATCGTACAATAATTGAATACTCTAATGATTTAATCTGGGCATTAGATAGTTACGGTAATTTCACTTTTGTGAATTCAACGAGTGGCAATACTATCGGTCTCGTGCCTATGGAATGGATAGGTAAATCTTTTGTATCACTCGTAATGGAAGAAGATTTACCTATGCTTCATGATGTGTTACAAAGATCAATGGATGGAGAAAACTGTACGTATGAATTACGATTTAAAAAAGCAGATGGCTTAATACTTATTATTGCTGTAAACACATCTCCAATATATAGTAATGGAAAAATTGACGGAGTTGTAAGTTTTGGACGCGATATTACTCAACGTAAGATGGCAGAAGAAGCTTTGCGTGCGAGTGAGGAGTTATACCGAAATTTAGTTCAGCGAATTCCGGATGGGGTATATAAAAGCACCAACGAAGGTAAATTTGTGGATGTTAATCCGGCAATGATACAGATGCTTGGTTATGAAAGTAAAGACGAATTGATGAATATTAACATAAAAACCCAATTGTATTTTGATGAAACTGACCGCGAAAGTCTGGTTTTGGAAGAAATGCATGAAGAAACAGGAGTATATCAATTGAAAAAGAAGGATGGTTCTGCAATTT
>Ga0302296_1000084_pt1 | contig 78946 bp, 67 predicted proteins | sample III_Fen_N3_1_FD_194546 | JGI IMG/M metagenome (GOLD analysis project Ga0302296, IMG submission 194546) | Peat permafrost microbial communities from Stordalen Mire near Abisko, Sweden - III_Fen_N3_1 | ecosystem: Environmental > Terrestrial > Soil > Wetlands > Permafrost | place: Sweden: Abisko... | reverse complement strand
TTGCCGATGCCGGTTCTACATATTTTTATGCCAACGATACAACAGCAGGAAGTCTGCCACTCAATGTGGAAACGGTGCTGAAGAACTTTTCGCAGACCGATGTTTGGTTGAATTGCAGTTTCAATTCTATAGCTGATTTGGTAAAAGCCGACTCGAAACATGCACTGTTCCGTCCGGTGAAGCTGAATCGGGTTTATAATTTCAATAAATGCCTGCTGCCTTCTACGGCGAATGATTTCTGGGAAAGTGCCGTGGCACGACCCGATTTATTGCTTTCGGATATGATTGCCATCCTGCATCCCGAATTATTACCGGGATATACCCTTACGTATGTTGAAAAATTGAAATAGCTCTAGGGACAGGTTGTGACCTGTCCTTTTTTGTGTTGGCTGAGTTAATAAATTGAGATTATTTAGTACCTTTGGGCTCGAAAATGGTGTCAGAAGTTTCTGAAAGTTCATCTGACCCCTCGGAAGCACATTCAGCGGGTTCTGAAAGCTTATCTAACCCCCGGGATGCACATTCAGCGAGTTCTGAAAGCTCGTCTGACCCCTCGGATAAACATTCAGAAAGTTCTGAATGTATGTCTGACCCCTCAGATGAAGATTCAGAAGGTTCTGACAGTATTTGTAAAGAAAAATCATTATTTGAATAAGACTCTGAAGTTTTTAAGTAGTTTCCAATAATAAATTTGATTTATGAAACAGGGAATTTTCATGTTGTTGCTAATTTCTTCTATTGCTTGTACTACAAAAGTCAAACACCAAAAAGAGGTTAAGCTAATAACAAAAGATACTGCTTTAATTGAAAATTTCAAGCAAGTGAAATTATTAGCAGATTCAATAGTTGTAGCAATTTTTAATGATGATAACATTCTGTCTCATTTTAATACTAGGTATAATTTTGAATATGAGGGTTGGAATAAAAGTTTGTCAGATACTCTTTATGGCAAACCCAAAAAGTATGAATTCCATTATGATCTTTGTCTGAAAAAGGATACAATCAAATCTGCGACTATTGAAATAGACTCTTTAAACAAAATTTTATATTGTGATATACCTAATTTCATCGGTTTTGATAAATTTCTAAAGGGTGAATTGAAAATAACTCCAACTTTAGCGAAAGAAATTGCGATTAAAAACTGCTTAACGGGAAAATCACTAATTGCAATATATAGAGTGAAATCAGTTGATCATGCCTATCGTGCTGACGAAGTTTATTTTGATACAATATCTAATTATGATAGTTGTATAAAGATTTATAAAAAGATAAAGGCTCGTAATTATAGATACTACTGGTTAGTGAAGAATAATTTCAAAATAGGTAGCTGGATTATGATTAATAGTGAAAATGGAAAGATAATAGATAAAGGCAAAACTAATTATAGATATTAAATGAAATCCCGTTCCTTCATACTATTCCTCTCCCTCTCGTTTCTAGCGGTGGGTCTTTTTCTGGCCGATTTGGCTTGGGGAAGCATTCACATATCGTTGAGCGAGATTATTGATGTGTTTTTCAGGAAGAGCGGGGATGGAATTAATTCTGAGATACTGCTCAACTTCCGCTTGCCGAAAGCCATTACAGCTGTGTTGGCGGGTGCTTCGTTGTCGGTAGCGGGCTTGATGATGCAAACCCTGTTTCGCAATTCGCTGGCCGATCCGTATATTCTCGGGGTGAGTTCGGGTGCCAGTCTGGGTGTGGCATTGGTCATGATGGCGGCATCGGCATTGCCGGTGGCATTTGTCAGCAGTGGTTGGGCACTGATTGTGGCAGCAATTATCGGAGCTTCGGTGGTGTTGGTGTTGGTCGTCGGTGTGTCGTTCAAGGTGCATAATGCGGTTTCATTGCTCATCGTGGGGTTGATGTTCGGAACCATTGCCGGTTCGTTGGTGAGTGTGCTGCAGAACTTCAGTAACCCGGATGCCATCAAGCTTTTTGTTATGTGGACATTCGGTAGCCTGAGTGCCGTAACCTGGAGTTATATGCAGGTGTTGTTTCCCGTAGTTCTGGTGGGAATAAGCATGGCTTTCTTTCTGCAAAAACGCCTCGACGGTTTGTTGCTCGGCGAAAACTACGCGCGCGGATTGGGCATTTCCATTCAGCAAACACGGTTCTTGATTGTCATTGCCACCGGATTATTGGCTGGTGGAATCACAGCATTTACCGGACCAATCGCTTTTGTGGGTGTAGCCATTCCGCACATTGCCCGTGGACTTTTCCGCACGTCGGGTCATAAAATATTGTTGCCTGCCGTGGTACTTTGCGGAGCATCGTTGTTGCTCATTTGCGATATTATTACTCAAATACCAACATATACGTTGCCAATTAATACCGTCAGTGCGCTGTTTGGTGCCCCGATTATTATTTGGATAATATTGAAACGAAGATAGAAAAATGACCCCCAACCCCTAAAGGGGAATAAGAAACCCCAAACCCCGTTCGACTGAGCTCACGCCGAAGCCTGAAGGGGCTTAAAGACCAGGTTTCTTTAATTGGAATAATTCAAATGTTGAAATAATAAAATAAAAACTATACTAACTTAGTTCCCGTTTAGGGGCTAGGGGTTATATACAATACAAAACTAATTTAATTCCCCTTTAGGGGCTAGGGGTCTATGAGCATTCTAACCACACAACGTCTAACCATCGGTTATTCCCGGAAAGGAAAAATCGATGTTATCCAGTCCGGACTTGATTTGCAGTTGCGGGCAGGTGAATTGGTGTGTCTGATTGGTCCGAATGGCAGCGGTAAGTCGACCTTGCTGCGGACGCTTACCGGTTTGCAGAAGCCTTTGTCGGGTATGACGCTTATTGATGGAAAAGAAATTATTAAGCTCAAACAATCTGAGAAAGCATTGCTGATAGCCTTGGTACTTACCGAACGGATTGAAATTGAAAATGCCACGGTCTACAACCTTGTTTCGTTGGGGCGCCATCCGCACAGCAACTGGTGGGGAAATATCACCGACGAAGAAGATACAGTTATTCGCGAAGCCATAGAAATGGTTCATCTGACTCATAAGATGCATCAGAATATCAACGAACTCTCCGATGGAGAACGCCAACGGGCTATGATAGCCAAAGCCCTGGCGCAGGATACTCCAATCATTATGTTGGATGAGCCGACCGCCCATCTTGATTTACCAAACCGCGTGGAGATTATGCTTTTGCTGCATAGGTTAGCCCATAAAACCGATAAAGCCATTCTGCTTTCTACCCACGAACTTGATTTGGCTCTTCAGGCCGCCGACAGGATTTGGTTGATGAGTGCCGACAAAGGTGTTGAATGTGGTGTGCCGGAGGATTTGGTGTTCGATGGTAGCTTCAACAGGGCTTTTGAAAGTAAATCCTATTTTTTCAATGCCTCCAACGGAAATTTTTCTATGAATTATCCCATGACAAAAAAAGTATGGGTGTCGGGAGATAAAACCCGTATGTACTGGACGTTTAGGGCACTGGCTCGCGCAGGATATGCGGTAGTGCAGGATGCCGGCGTACATATTTTAGTTACAGAGGATGGCTGGACGTTGAATGAAAAAAATATTACCTCCGTGGAGGAATTGTTACAGGATTTAGGAACTGTATTTGCGGATGATTAATGCATTAAACTTCGGATTATACACACATGCATGAATAACAAACTCATTCATATCTTTTTACTTTTACTTTTATCGGTAAACTTATCGGCGCAATCCAGGGTGCGTGTTTACGGGTATGTGATTGATGTCAACAACCGGGCAATTAATAATGCAAGTGTGCACCTTGACAACAGTGCTGTGGGAAGTATCACCAATCAAAACGGATATTATGAGTTAATGCTGAATGTGAAGGATTCGGCTACTATCGTGTATTCCATGCTGGGATATCAAACTATCAGGCATACCATACATCCTCACCAGCAAGTTATTCAGATTTCCGTTCAGCTTCAGACTTTGTCGAAGCAAATGGAAGAAGTAAATGTTATAGGTCAACGCCGACAGACTTCAACACTCGATGTGCTTGATCCAACCAAATTTCGCGTGATACCCAATGTCAATGGGGGAATTGAATCGTATCTGATTACTTTTGCCGGGGTAAGTTCCAGCAATGAACTCAGTTCACAATACAATGTGCGTGGTGGAAATTTCGATGAAAATGCTGTGTATGTCAATGGCATTGAGGTGTATCGCCCCTTGCTGATCCGCACCGGACAGCAGGAAGGACTGAGCTTTATCAACCCCGATATGGTGCAGAATGTCTCTTTTTCGGCTGGCGGTTTTGATGCTAAATATGGCGATAAAATGTCGTCGGTACTTGATATTGAATATAAAAAACCTACCGAATTTGAAGCTTCGGCTTCGTTGAGTTTGCTGGGAGCTTCGGCCTACGTAGGTACTGCCAACAAACGGTTCACGCAGATGCATGGCATTCGGTATAAAACCTCGTCTTACCTGCTTGGGACGCTCGATACGAAAGCAGAGTATAATCCCACGTTCTTTGATTATCAGACTTATTTGACTTACCAACTGAATCCGAAGTTTGAACTCACATTTTTGGGAAACTTCTCTCAGAACTCGTATCAGTTCGTTCCGCAAACGCGTGAAACATCGTTTGGTACGTATCAAACTGCCCGTAAACTAACCATTTATTTTGGTGGTCAGGAGAAGGATTTGTTTCGAACTTCGTTTGGCGCGTTGACCCTTAATTTTAGACCAACCAAAGGAATGAAGTTGAGCTTGCTGGCATCGTCATTTTACACAAACGAAAATGAAACTTACGATATATCGGGCGAATATGTGATTAGTGATGTTCTGCTTAATGCCGATCCTACCAAACAAACAGGCGAGTCACTCGGCGTGGGAACCTATCATCAGCATGCCCGAAACAGGCTTAATGCCACTGTTTCTAATCTGTCTCATTTGGGTGAATATAACGTGGCTAACCATAAAATGAAGTGGGGCGTAAGTCTGCAAAATGAAATTATTTCGGATAAAATAAGCGAATGGGAATGGCGTGACTCAGCCGGTTATTCGCTTCCCAATAGCGATAAACAACTAAATCTTTATTATAATTTAAGGTCCTCCAACAGGCTTTCCACCTGGCGTTCGACAGCTTTTTACCAGGATACATACCGGTGGAATTCGGATGCAGGTTCATTTTCATTTACCGGAGGATTGCGGGCTAATTACTGGACTTTTAATAACGAAATGCTGGTTAGTCCCCGTTTGTCGGTTTCGTTCTTGCCGCATTGGAAACGCGATTTCAGTTTTCGCTTTGCCACAGGAGTTTACTATCAAACGCCTTTTTATAAAGAAATCCGCGAGACGGTAACCGATGCTCTGGGAAACGTCAACATCTACCTGAATAATCGTATTAAAGCGCAGCGGTCTCTTCATTTTGTGTTGGGTGGCGATCAATATTTTCGTGCGTGGGGCAGGCCTTTTAAATTTACGACTGAAGCTTATCTGAAACTTGCTGATCGTGTGATTTCATATTCTGTAGATAATGTGCGTGTTCTTTATTCAGGTAAAAATGATGCCAAAGCTTATACGGCAGGGATGGATTTTAAACTCTACGGAGAACTGGTGCCTGGTGCCGATTCATGGATTAACCTCTCGTTGATGAATGCCAAACAGGATATTATTGGCGATTCGTACCTAAGTCACACTTACGACTCAAACGGAAAAATCCTGACTTCTACCACAGTTTATCCGGGTTGGGTGCCCAGTCCAAGCGAGCAACGCTATACTTTCTCCATGTTATTTCAGGATTATTTACCCAACAATCCGAAGTATAAAATGCAACTGAAATTTATCTTATCTGATGGATTGCCTTTTGGTCCACCGCGTAATACCGAATATCGTTCGGCATTTCGCACACCTCCTTATCGTCGGGTGGATATCGGTGCATCGCGTGTGTTGGTAAGTGGAGTGGATAAAGCAATGGATAGGACGTGGTTGAAACACGTGAAAAATATTTGGTTGAATGTGGAGATTTTCAATTTACTTGATTTGAAGAATGTCAATTCTTATTATTGGGTTACTGATGTTTATAATCACCAATTGGCAGTGCCTAATTACCTGACCGGTCGTCAGCTTAATTTTAAATTAATGGTGGATTTGAAATAGTAAGTAGTCGGTAGTTGGTAGTAAGTAGTAAGTGGTTGTTAGTAAGTGGTTTTGGAGCGAGTGTTAAATAGAAAGAGTTTGGTTCTGAATTTTATTTACTTCTTTGTAACACATTTCACAACTAAACAGACACGCTATTAATCACCGGCTTTTTACTACCCACTCCAAACCACTACCCACTTCTTACTACCGACTACCAACTACTAACTACTCACTTACTTTCAACTTGTAACCAAATCTCTTTTATTATCGGGTAATTTTCGCTAATTTTGCAGCCATTATTAATAAAATGTATTTCAGTCGATTTTGCAAAGCGTTTTTATATAATTAATGCAGATAACTGTTGACTGATAATTGAAAACTAAAAATATGCCACACACCTCACAACGGGGGCAGGCAATGCCCGAATCGCCTATTCGTAAACTGGTTCCGCTGGCCGACAAAGCCAAAGCACGCGGAATCAAAGTGTACCATCTTAATATCGGTCAACCCGATTTGAAGACGCCACAAGTCGCGTTGGATGCGATTCGCAATATTGACCGCACTGTGCTTGAATATAGTCCGAGCGATGGTATTAAAAGTTTGAAATCCAAACTGGCAGCTTATTATCATACATTCAATATTGATGTAACTGAAGATGATATTATTGTCACTACCGGAGGATCGGAAGCGGTGAATTTTGCTTTTATGAGTTGTCTTGATCCGGGTGATGAAATCATTGTTCCGGAACCTGCTTATGCTAATTATACAGCTTTTGCCATTGCTGCGGGAGCAATCGTAAAACCGGTTGTTTCTTCTATTGAAGAGGGTTTTGCATTACCTCCAATCGAAAAATTTGAAGAGCTGATTACACCCAAAACCAAAGGGATTCTGATTTGTAATCCGAATAATCCGACCGGTTATTTGTACACCCGTTCCGAAATGAATCAAATTCGCGATCTGGTGAAAAAATACGATTTGTATCTTTTCTCCGATGAAGTGTATCGCGAGTTTTGTTATACCGGAGCGCCTTATATTTCTGCTTTTCATTTGGATGGCATTGAAGAAAATGTGGTGCTGATTGATTCTGTATCCAAGCGTTACAGCATGACCGGTGTTCGTATTGGTGCATTGGTGACAAAGAATAAAGAAGTCCGTAAAAACGTCATAAAATTTTGTCAGGCACGTTTGAGTCCACCGTTGTTGGGGCAAATTGCTTCCGAAGCAGCCATGAATACTTCGTCGGAATATATGCTTGAAATGTATAACGAGTATGTGGAACGCCGTAAATTTCTGATTGACGGTTTGAACCGCATTCCCGGAGTTTATTCTCCTATTCCAATGGGTGCATTCTACACAGTTGCCCGTTTACCGATTGACGATGCCGATAAATTCTGTGCATGGTTGCTTTCCGACTTTGAATTTGAAGGTTATACGGTGATGATGGCTCCGGCTTCCGGCTTTTACACGGTAGATGGTTTGGGAAAAGATGAAGTCCGCATTGCGTATGTGTTGGATAAAGAAGATCTGAAACATGCGTTGATTGTTCTTGGTAAAGCTTTACTTGCTTATCCGGGACGGACAATTTGATGAGGTTGATTGGTTAATTAGTTTATTGGTTGAGTAAGTTCTTTTGGTTGGATAGATTAATAGAGCAAAAGTATGATAAATAATTTTGAAGAATTAGAAGTTTGGAAAGAAAGTAGGAATTTGAGGAAACAAGTTTCTATAGTCCTAAAATCATTTCCTTCAGAAGAAAAATACCGAATTGTTGACCAGCTAATTCGTGCAACCAGATCAATTACAGCTAATATTGCAGAAGGACATGGTCGTTATCATTATCAGGAGAATATCCAATTCTGCCGTCAGGCTCGTGGTTCACTGACAGAGACTTTAGATCATATGATTTGTGCTATGGATGAGAATTATATTTCTGTAGAGCAACTCAACGATTTTAGAAATCAATATATTTTATGTTTAAAGCTTCTTAATGGATACATTGCTTATTTGCAGAAAATGAAGCTGAATCAATCAAGTAAATCTATAGGTTAATTAGTTATTGGTAAATTAGTCAAATGAGTTGAATTAGTCAGGCATGGTACAACCACTTAACCAATCAACCACTTAACCAATCAACCACTTAACCAATCAACCACTTAACCAATCAACCACATTGTCTTTAGAATATTTCATAGCTAAGCGCATTCATTTTCAGCAGGGTAAGAAAAATGTTTCTCGTCCTGCCGTTCGTATAGCCACCATTGGTATTGCACTGGGGCTTGCTGTCATGCTTATTTCCGTAGCTGTAGTTATTGGTTTTAAAAACGAAATTCGCAATAAAACCATTGGATTTGGTGGCCATATTCAGATTACCAATTTCGATAATAACAATACCTACGAAACCAATCCTATCAAGGTTGATAAAGCGTTGATTAAAAGAATCACTGCAATTGATGGTGTGACTCATGTTCAGCGCTTTGCTACTAAACCCGGTATTATTAAAACTGCCACTGAATTTCAGGGCATTGTGATAAAAGGAATTGATGCTGGTTTCAATTGGAATTTTTTCAAATCCAATCTGGTTGAAGGAAAAATTCTGGAGATCTCGGGAAGTACGCTAAGTAATCAGGTGGTTATATCTAAATACCTTGCCAATTTGCTTGGATTAAAGCTCGGTGACAGTTTTTATACCTATTTTATTCAGGAACAAATCAGGGCACGCAAGTTTAAGATTGTGGGTATTTATTCTACCAATTTTATTGAATACGACAAGCTGTTTATTCTTGCCGATATGCGTCAGGTGCAAACACTTAATGACTGGTCGCCCGAGTCTTTTAGCGGGCTGGAAGTGCAAATTAATGATTTCAACCGCATTGACGAAGTAGGCGATATGGTTTACGATGCCACGGCTAATAAATTCAATAAAGATGGCAATTCGTATACTACCCAGACTATCAAACAACTCAATCCACAGATTTTCAGTTGGCTCAGTTTATTGGACATGAATGTGTGGGTCATTCTTATACTTATGCTTGCCGTTGCCGGATTCAATATGATTTCAGGTTTACTCATTCTGATTCTTGAACGCACCAACATGATTGGTATTCTGAAATCGATGGGTGCAACTAATTGGTCAGTGCGCAAGATATTTCTGTATCACTCCGCATTCCTCATTGGCAAGGGTATGCTCTGGGGTAATGTAATTGGTCTTTCGCTCTGTGCCATTCAGTACTTCACTGGCGTTATTCCGCTCGATCCGCAAGCCTACTATGTGGCTACCGTTCCTATTTGCTTCAACTGGCTGTATATTTTGTTGCTCAATGTTGGTACTCTTATAGCTTCACTTCTTATGATGATTGGTCCATCATATCTTATTACCAAAATTAGTCCGGCAAAGATTATTAGGTATGAATAGGATTGAAATGCTTATTGCTAAAGACAAATTCTCTCGGATTATATGATTTAGGTTTTAAATGCTCGTTCTGAGCACTCAGACTGATACTTTTTTGTTTGAAATGCTCATTCCGAGTACTCAGACTGATACTTTTTTGTTTGAAACGTTCGTTCCGAGTACTCAGAATGATACTTTTTTATTTTAAATGCTCGTTCCGAGTACTCGGAATAATACTTTTTTGTTTGAAACATTCGTTCCGAGTACTCTGATATTTTTCTCAATCTGATAAGCTATTTATATTATTACAAATAAAACACTTCTGGGATTAATATTTAATCGCAGAGCTACCCATACTCTAGGTTTCCTAAGTTTAAATCAACAAAGTTTTTGTTTATTTCCAACCCTGTTACTCTTTTGCTTGTTTACTTGTCTGTAAATTCTTATTTTTGCATATCAAGATTGTCTCTATTTTATTTGTGAAATAGCCTTACATCTTGTGACTTGTAACCAGCAACTTGCAACTGAACCATGATCAAAGACCAAATAGAATCCCTTCGTCGCGAACTTGAACAGCATAATTGTAATTATTATGTGAAGTCGATGCCGACCATATCCGATTTTGAGTATGACGCTAAGCTCCGGCAATTGCAGGAACTGGAAACGGCTCACCCGGAGTTCTTCGATCCTAATTCTCCTACACAACGTGTTGGTAGTGATATAGCCAGTGGTTTTGAGCAAGTGGCACACGTGTATCCGATGCTTTCGTTGGGAAATACGTATTCTGAAAGTGAAGTGCAGGATTTCTACGAGCGGGTGCGCAAAGGGTTGAACGAAGACTTCGAATTGGTTTGCGAACTGAAATACGATGGAACATCCATCTCGCTCACTTACGAGGATGGTGAGTTGGTGCGTGCCGTCACCCGTGGCGATGGCGAAAAAGGTGATGATGTAACGGCTAATGTAAAAACAATTCGCAGTATTCCGTTGCGGTTGCATGGAAACTATCCCAAATCGTTCGAAATTCGGGGTGAAATTCTTATGCCGTGGTCGGTATTTGATGACCTGAACCGTGAACGTGAGGAGCAGGAAGAACAGCTTTTTGCCAATCCACGCAATGCAGCTTCGGGGACTTTGAAGTTGCAAAACTCAGCCGTGGTTGCCAGTCGTAAGCTCGATGCGTATCTGTATTATTTATTGGGTGAAAACCTGCCTGCCGATTTGCATTCAGAAAACCTGAAAGCCGCTCATTCGTGGGGTTTTAAAATATCCGATGCTACTAAAGTATGTAAAACACTGGACGAAGTTTCGACGTTTATCAACTATTGGGATGTGGAGCGCAAAAACCTTCCGGTGGCTACTGATGGCATTGTGTTGAAAGTAAATTCGCTCTCTCAACAACGTGCTTTGGGCTTTACCGCCAAATCACCCCGTTGGGCTATTGCTTATAAATTTCAGGCCGAAAAGGCGGTGACACGACTCAATTCTGTTTCCTATCAGGTGGGTAGGACAGGAGCCGTGACTCCGGTTGCCAATCTTGATCCGGTACAACTTTCTGGTACTACCGTCAAACGTGCTTCATTGCACAATGCCGACATTATCGAAGCGCTCGATTTGCATATCGGCGATATGGTTTTTGTGGAGAAAGGTGGCGAAATTATTCCGAAGATAACGGCGGTGGATAAAGATGCCCGCATTCTGATTGGCGACAAGGTGCAGTTTATCAAAAATTGTCCCGAATGTGGCGCTGCATTGGTACGTTTCGAAGGCGAAGCTGCTCATTATTGTCCCAACGAAAATGCTTGTCCGCCTCAGATAAAAGGTAAAATGGAGCACTTTGTGAGCCGCAAAGCCATGAACATTGATGGCTTGGGGAGTGAGACGATAAATTTGCTTTATCAAAACGGTTTATTGCATAATATTGCCGATATTTACGCACTGAAAGTCCCTGATTTGATCCGCTTGGAACGCTTGGGAACGAAATCGGCTTACAACATTAAAGACGGTGCAGAGAAATCGAAAGAAGTACCGTTTGAACGGGTTGTTTTTTCCTTAGGAATCCGCTTTGTAGGCGAAACTATTGCCAAAAAGCTGGCTTATGCTTTCAAAAATATCGAAGCATTGGAACAAGCTACCTACGATGAATTGATTTCGGTAGATGAAATTGGCGGACGGATTGCGCAAAGTGTGGTAGCTTATTTTTCCGATTCGTTGAATATAGAAATGCTAAACCGCTTGAAAGAGTCTGGTTTACAAATGAGCCTGTCGGAAGAAAAACTGCAGGCTCATGGAACTACATTGGCGGGCTTATCTATTGTTATCAGCGGTACGTTTGCTAAGCATTCCCGCGATGAGTACAAAAGTATGATTGAACGTAACGGAGGTAAAAATGTGGGAAGTGTTTCGGCAAAAACTTCATTTATACTGGCAGGGGAAAATATGGGACCGGAAAAATTGAAAAAGGCAGAGAAACTTGGCGTGAAATTAGTGGATGAAGAAACATTTTTGTTGATGATAAACGATTGATTTCTTTCTGAATTATGAATTTTAAATTATGAACCATGAATTATTTAAATAACTATTTGTTTCAAAAGCGTGCTCAGAAATACCTGAGTGAAACGCCTCGGGATCATCGTTTTGTGAGTTACAACAAAGCAAAAACCATACTTTTGTTGTTTGAAAGCGATTTGCAGGAAAAAAATCTACATATCCGTAAGATTATCGCTCAGTTGCAACAAGATGGAAAAAAGGTATCAGCTTGGGGTTTTATTAATAAGAAAGAGGTTGAGAGTGCAATATTGCCCGAATTCAGGGTTTTACATCTTAAGCAAATTGATTTTTTTCATAAACCAAATCCGTCGTTTGTTAATGAGCTCGAAAACCTGGAATTTGATCTGATGATTGATTTGTCGTTGAAACCTGTTGTGCCACTGGAATATATAGCTGTGTATGCTAAAGCTACATTGAAAACCGGTGTCCGAAAAACAGATTTACCAATTTACGATTTTGTACTTGATACAGAGGAAATAAAAGCTTCCATTCAAAATGCTGAATCAACTGAAAATCCTATTGACGAAACTTACCTCTTCAACCAGATAATTTTTTACCTCAAAAGCATACAAACTAAAGATTAAAGCAGTACTTTTGCAAACAAATTGTATTCCTTATACCGATGATTAATAATAAACTGACAGGAATGGGTGTAGCGTTGATAACACCCTTTAAAAGTGATGAATCGATTGATTATGATGCGCTTGCCCGATTGGTAGAACATCTTATCAAGAATGGAACTGATTATCTGGTGGTATGCGGTACAACTGCTGAAACACCAACACTTACCGAGCAAGAAAAAGAAGATGTTACTCGTTTCGTGGTTCAGTGTAATGCAGGTAGATTGCCAATTGTATTGGGCCTGGGTGGCAACAATACCAAAGCCGTTGTTGAAAAACTGAATACGTCCGATTTTAGTGGTATTGATGCCATTTTATCGGTTACTCCATATTACAATAAACCATCTCAAGAGGGTCTTTATCAGCATTATTCGGCTATTGCAAAAGCTTCACCACTGCCTGTTGTACTCTACAACGTGCCGGGACGAACTGGTGTGAATATGCTGGCTGAAACCACATTGCGACTTGCCAAGGAATTCAGGAATATCTGTGCTGTCAAGGAGGCTTCGGGTAATTTTACCCAAATTGATGATATTATCAAAAACAAACCGAAAGATTTTATGGTTATTTCGGGCGACGATGGCATTACGTTTCCGTTGATAACGCTGGGAGCAGTTGGTGTTATTTCGGTTATAGGGAATGCTTTTCCGCGCGAATTTAGCCGCATGATACGTCTGGCTCAGCAGGGCGATTACGATAGTGCACGTCAGATTCACTATCATTTTACCGAATTGATTCAACTCCTTTTTGTGGAGGGAAATCCTGCCGGAGTGAAAAGCATGCTCGCTGTAATGGGCTTTATCGAGAATAAATTACGCTTGCCTTTGGTTCCTAACACCATTAAAACTTACGAAAAAATCCGTGTGGTTCTTAATGAGTTGAATATAAAATGTTAGGGTAAAATAATTAGCTTTATGAAAACTTCTCAGAAATTTACTTTCAGGAAAATTACGTTATATCTGCTTTTGACATTAATTGTCGGGGCAGGTATTTTTCTAATATTGCCGGGTAATTATTATGTTCGCAAGGCTTTAATTCACTGGATGCCGAAGATTGATCAATATACAATTTTTGCAAACAGGGTGGTGAAAGCGGAAGACCCGCAACCGTGGGAGTTTGCTCCTGATGTTGAAAATAAGCAAATTCCACAGGAATTTGAAGCTGATTTTGCTAAATATAAAACTATCGGGTTTGTTGTTATTCAGCATAATAAAATTATTTTGGAGCAATACTGGAAGAATTATAGTCCATTAAGCCTGACAAATTCATTCTCAATGGCTAAAAGTGTTATTTCGCTTCTGGTGGGTTGTGCCATTACTGATGGTAAAATAAAAAGTGTGAATCAACCAGTCAGCGACTTTTTACCGGAATGGACTTCCTACGATGGGAAAGTGCTTACCATAAAAGATTTATTGACCATGAGTGCCGGAGTTGACTGGGATGAGTCGTATAGCTCGCTTTTCTCGAAAACTACTCAGGCATATTATGGAAATGATTTGTGGAAGCTGGCATTAACGGAAAAACTGGTTGAAAAACCGGGTGTTCGGTTCAACTACCAAAGTGGTGTAACTCAAATTCTGGCTTTTCTTTTACAGAAGGCTACCGGAAGAAATATAGCCGATTATGCTTCAGAGAAACTCTGGACTCCTATTCAAGCTGAAGAAGATGCTCAATGGTCGCTCGACCGTAAAAATGGAATGGAAAAAGCTTATTGTTGCTTAAATTCCAATGCTCGCGATTTTGCACGTCTGGGTCAATTGATTCTGAATAAAGGATCCTGGAATGGAGTGCAGGTTGTCGATTCAAATTATATTAAAGAAGCTACCACCCCGGCTACGTGGTTAAAATTCACCCGAAAGCTTCGTCCCGGTCAAACAAAAGCCGATCCTCCGGTACCATGTACTTTTTATGGTTATCAGATGTGGATTGCCAATTACCGAGGGCTGAAAGTATCGTATATGCGGGGTATGCTGGGGCAATACATTATAGCTATTCCGAAGCTGGATGCTGTAATCGTTCGTCTGGGAAAGGAAAAGGATAAAGAATTCAATATTGAGCAGGAATACAATAAAGATCTTGACGTTTGGTTGAATGCAGGATTGGAGGTCATAAACAGGCAATGATGTTTTTGTTATCTGACGTTTGCTTGTTAGTTTAACGTGAGTTCGATATATGATTCATTGAATCTCTATATTTTACAAGTCCAAAGGACTTGAATGTGAATAAGCGCGGGTGAAACCCGTGGATAAAACTAAAACTTAAATACGAACCCCGAATGGGGTTCAATATATAAATATGTGTTATTGAACCCTTTCAGGGTTCAGGTCTTACTTTATTCATTATCCACCCCGATGGATCGGGGTGGTTATTTAAATTGAATCCTTTCAGGATTCTAAGATGAATTTATCTTGATTCATAAAAGTTTGCTTATGTCGAAATCACGTTAGTTTATTTATGGGAAAAATAATCCAGAATTTGAAACATTTTTTTGTTGTTAGCATTAATGTTTTCCTTTTGGTTTAAAATTTGTTCGGCAGATTGAGTTGTTTTGCTTTCCACTAATTCATTCATTCCATTTTCCACCATTCCTTTCAGAGTTTGTTCCGTTACTTCAAAATGAAATTGAAGTCCCAACACTTTTTCTTTGAATAGAAAAGCCTGATTAGTACAAACTTCGGAACTAAACAGCAACTCACTTCCAACAGGTAAATCGTAAGTATCACCATGCCAGTGGAAGACCGGAAACTGTTCTTCAAAACCGTTTAAGAATGGCTGGGTTTTTCCTGCTGCAGTGCATTTTATGTCGAACCAACCAATTTCTTTTTGCTTGTTAGGATATACTTTAGCTCCCAGGGCTTCGGCAATAAGTTGAGATCCAAGGCAAATGCCTGTCACTGTTTTTCCTTTGTTAATGGCCCGGCGAATAAATGTTTTTTCTTCTTCCAACCAGGGATAAATGTCTTCATCGTATACTCCCATAGGACCGCCCATGATAATGAGCCAATCAAATTCTTCCTGATCAGGGAGCTTGTAATTGTCATAAAAATGCGTGTAGCTGAGAGAATGACCGTTATGGTTAATCCATTGCTCTATGCATCCCAATCCTTCAAAAGGAACGTGCATTAAGGTGTGTATTGAAAGTTTCTTCATCTTCTGATTGATTGTTTTAAAAAACCATTTTACCGTTATCACAACGGTAAAATGGCAGACTAATAATACTAAATGTTATAGAAAAATCAATGTGATTGTTTTATTTATTGTGGATACATCCCAAAAGGCTTTGGAGCTTTTTTCTCATATATCCGGTAGAAACCTATTTTTTCGTTTCCATTTAAAGTTTGGTTGACAGAGCCTTTAAAGCCATCGTTACAGTCAACAGATATTGATAAAAATTTTATCTTGTTATCTAAACCAAACTCTATTTTATTGATATTTAAAATTATATTGGCTTCTTTCAGCTGAGTCTGATAGTCGTTTATTTGTTCTTTTGTCGTGTTTTTGTTAATTGACATCACGACTACGTCCTTGTTAATTAATAAAAGAGAACTGTTGTTTTTGCTTATTTCTACCAGGTTGTTTGTTAAGGGAGCATTTTTAAGTTCCGATTTGATAGCTATATTCGCAATGACTAAAGCGGTTACAACGAGGGCGAAAAAGCCCAGTAATAATTTGTTACTTGTTTTCATATGTTTGATATTAAGTGGCGAATACCTGTTTGTATAATAGACTTGGTGTAAATAAATAGTCTGTTTTCGGTGTTGGTGGTATTGAGCGAATCTGATTTTACCATCTTGCTTTCTAATTCAGAACTAAGTTGCTGAAATTGGGTTTCGATAATTTGTTTGTTGTTCGTGTTATGAAAGATGCCAATGCCAATTATGACAATCACGGCAATTGCTTTGGGAATACGTTGGGATGTTTTCATATAGTTTTCTTATTGATTAGACTTGTTATATACCTCATATTGAACTTTAATTTCGTCAAAACTCATGCCCAGTAAATTCATGTTTTTAAAAATAACAGGCAGGTCGAGTTCTAAAAACTGCTTCCGACGATAATCAATTATTTTTTTGTGAGCATTTTCTTCTACAAAATAACCAACTCCACGTTTATTGAAAATTATTTCGTTGTTTTGCAAAAATTCAAATGTTCTTATCACGGTGTTCGGGTTAACCTGCAGAGCTACGCCCAATTCCCTCACCGACAGAATCCGGTCGCCTTCTTTCCAGCGGCCGATAAGAATCTGTTCGCATATATAATCGCCAATTTGCAGGTAAATGGCTTGTGATTGGTTGAATTCCATTTTTTATACTTGTTTTTCTGTTAGTCGGAAATAAGTAACCACCCAAAGGAAAGGGGTGAGTAAGTAACTCATTACTTTAAATACATGTCCGATAATCTTTATTGTTGGTGAATTTTCAGGAGTAAAATTGAATGAAGCCATCATGTTGCCTGTTACAGAGAAACTCCCAAACATTACTTTAAACATAAATAACTCAATGATTACCAGTAGCAGGAAGAAGCCGAAAATACTTAACATCGTTCTTCCCAGGCCACCGCGTTTGAAATATATAGAACCCAGTAAAAAGACTGACTGAATGATGAAGAATGTAAAAATCATTCCAATAAACGGACTCCCAAACGCAGATGGAATATTGTTTCCAATTGAAACCGTCTGGCTTAAGCTAAACATATCCCAGGAAATAGAATTAGTTTGATTGAACAATGCATTAATCAGGTTTGTGCCTATTATGTTGCCAATTGAAAATGTCAGCAGAATCATTCCAAAGAAGTAGACCGTGCTAAGTAAAATATTGGCAACGAGCTTTTCCAGATGGGTGGCCGGTATAAGCAGGTAATGCATACCGCCGGGGGTGTAGGAAAATATCTTGAACAGTTTGGCAGCAAAAATAAATCCCATGATGTAGATAATCATTCTGGCCGAATCGGTTTGATGATTCAGACAAAATACTAACGTAAGAATGCCCCAGTACATCAATTCCTTATTTTTATTTTCAATAAAATATCGTTTGATTAATAACCCTAAGCGGTTAAAATTGAATGTTGTATTCATTGTTTTATGGTGTTTTAGTCGTTATTTAAAAATATTCATAATCCGTTTTTTATCAGTAAATACGGCATTAAACAGCAGTTCAATGTCCAACTTACTTTCTTCGCCCGTAGGATTTTCACAAACCTGGTATAGTCCACGAAGCGTATCTTCGCTGTAAATTACGCTTTCGTCTTTTTCGTTGCGGTCGGCAACTCTGAAAAGTAATTTTTTGGTAATGTTTTCAGTAGGTTCATTGAATACAATTTCGTGACCATCCATAATGGTGATGCTGTCAATAAGACTATCCAAATCGCGAACCTGGTGAGTGGAAATAATCAGGCAGCGACTGTCGTCTAGGGTCGAAGCCACCATGCGGCGAAATTGTCCTTTCGATGGAATGTCCAGTCCGTTGGTTGGTTCATCCATTAAAAGCAATTTGGTATTAGTTGCTAAACCGAAAGCAATAAACACTTTCTTTTTCTGACCGTGCGAAAGTTTGTTTAACAATGACTTTTTATTTTCAATTTCAAACTCCTTCAGATAATCATTGAATTGAGTAGTATTGAAATTCGGGTAGAAGGGAGCATACACCTTTTCGTAGTTTTCAATGCTCAGTGTCAGTTGAGGTAATTCTTCAGGTAAGAAGAAAATTTCCTGCAACATTTCCGGTTGGCGCTTTTCGGGTTTAAATCCCATTACATTAATTTCTCCTTGTTTTGGAAATACCAATCCCGAAATCAGTTTCAGCAAGGTACTTTTTCCTTCGCCGTTTTTTCCAAGCAACCCATGGATGCGTCCGGCTTCAAGTTGAAGATTCAGATTTGAAAGTAATGAAGTCTGTTTGCTATAACTAAACTCCAGATTTTGAATGTCTATCATATTTTTACTCATGATGAAATTTATTGAATTGTTGTTTTAGTGTATTAGTGAAATAGTACACCGCAAAAGTATAGCAAGTTTTCATTCTACCAATAGTTTTGAAGTTAAATAATCTTAAGGGAATGAAAATAATTCCAGAAGTCCGATTTATAGGGATAAAATTGTCTGGACTTTTTCAGAAGTGTCTTTTATTTTGGGTTTTGCGAGTTCCAACTCGCGGTATTTATGAATAATCGCGAGTTGGAACTCGCGAGACCCGATTCAAATCAGCAATAAATTCTCAAAAACAGTAATATTATCAAAGTCAAGACGACTTTGATATTTGCGTTGGCAGGTTTAGACAGTTGAAACAGCAAATGAATAAATTCAAACCTAAAAATGCTTACCTTTGCACATAAATTCATATTCAGACAACCAGGTAATTACTAAAATAACGAATATCTCACCATGTACGACAGACTTGTAACTCGTAACTAAAGATTCGGAACTATATATTATGCATACAACAGCTGAAAAACTTCAGGAATTCGAACGACTTCTTGGAATTATGACCGAACTACGTGCTAAATGCCCGTGGGATAAAGAACAAACATTTGATAGCCTTCGCATTCAGACAATAGAAGAAACCTACGAACTGGTGGATGCTATTATAAAAAAAGAAATGCCTTCCATACGAAAAGAGCTTGGTGATTTATTATTACATGTGGTATTCTATGCACAGATGGGTAGCGAAACCAACGATTTCGATATTTATGATGTTTGTAAATCGCTAAACGAAAAGCTGATTTACCGTCATCCGCATGTGTTTGGCGAAGTGGAGGCCAACAATGCTAAGACGGTAGAGCAAAACTGGGAGCAATTGAAATTGAAAGAGAAAGGTGGAAATAAAACCGTCCTTTCCGGTGTGCCCGATGCACTTCCGGCTCTTATCAAAGCGCATCGCATTCAGGACAAAGCCCGCAGTGTGGGTTTCGACTGGGAAGAGCGTGAGCAAGTCTGGGGCAAAGTGCAGGAGGAGATTGATGAGTTCAAAGTGGAAGTTGCGGCAATGGACAAAGACAAAATGGAAGCCGAGTTTGGCGATATGCTGTTCAGTTTGATAAATGCTGCCCGACTGTACGATATAAACCCCGAGAATGCCCTGGAACGTACCAATCGCAAGTTTATCAGTCGTTTTAATTACCTGGAATCCAAAACGCTTACCATAGGAAAGAATCTGAAAGATATGACCTTGGCCGAGATGGATGTGATTTGGGACGAAGCGAAGAAGGAAGAGAGAAAGAACCCCTAAAGGGCAACTTTAAAGATTGGGTTCTGTTTAAAGGTTTTATCTACTTAAGTACTTAGATAAATATAATATTGTATTCGTAAATCTAGAAATGGAAAAAGATTAGAACGCGGATAAACGCTGATATAGCGGATTTTTATACGGATTTTAATTCCGATAAATCGGAATGATTTTCAATAGTTTAAACTCTTATCTGTCATGCTAGCATGACTAAAATCAGATTTAAATCCGTTTAATTATCATCCGTTTTTATCCGCTCAATCCGTAAAATCAGCGTTCCATTCTTTTCTGACAATACGACATTATATTCTTTCGCTTACTTAATTCTATTCTGTTTAATAAAAAAAAGAAACAACAATGGAAAAAAATACTCCTGAAGAAGACGAAAAAAACGAATCGAAAGAAAGTTTACGGGAACAATTGGGTGTTGATCCGGATGAATTATTGGAAACAGTAGCAGAATTTTCGGAATTATATCGCAAGTTTGTTTTGTTGCAATTTCCTTTGACGGCCGACCTGAAGGAAAAACTGAAAGAATTGTTCGAAAAGCAATATCCCGGAATAAAGCCTTATATTCAAATGTGGCATGTAAACTGGGTATTCGAAGCTATGGAAGGAGTCGCCAATACTTTGTCCATACGATTGGTGAATTTTTTCGAGAAAGTGGAGAAAGGAGAAAATTTTAAGGATGGATTTGATGATTATGATCAATATGTGGAGTTATTCGCTAAACCTTACGAGGCACGTAAAAGGGTGATTAAATACGACAAGCTGAAACTCGACGCCGAAAAGTTGAGGATATATGAACAGGTTGTTGAAGAGGCGTATCAGGAGGATTTGATAGGATTCAAACAACTGAACCTGGAGAGAAATGAATTTCTGAATGTTGTACAACTGCAGGTGCTTCGATATTTTGGTGAACAGACCGAGACATTTACTCCTGACCAATGGTTACATTATGATATCTTAGTAGGGATGAGTTGGAAGGATTATTTTGATGATTGTAAAGAATTAAACCACTATCTGATTAAAGAAAATATGCAGGAATATCCCAGTTTGGATTATAATCATTTTTTATTGAAGGAATGCGAAAAGTATCGTGAAGAATCAGCGCACAAAAATCAATTAAAGGCAAATGAGTCTTAATTGAGCCCTAAACTTTTGAAATGTTAGTAAAAAACGAAAAAATAGGCCTAAAACTTTTGGAATGTTAGCAAACGACAAAAAAATAAGAGCCTAAAAATCGTGATGGTCTCAAAAAACGAAAAAATGGTCGTATCACATTCGTGATGCTCTCAAAAAACAAAAAAATAAGAGTCTCACGTTTGTAATGCTCTTGAAAAACGAATTTTCAGTACTGTCACGATTGTGATGCTTGCAAAAAACAAATGAAACGTTAGTTATAACCTGTATATTCTGGGATTATGAATAAATTAGTGATTATTGGAAATGGATTTGACTTGGCGCATGGGCTGAAAACGAAGTATTCAGATTTTCTGCTTTGGGAAATAAACGAAGCCTTCAAAAAGGTATCTCAATACATTAAGTCTCCTTTATTTGAAGTTGAATCTTCAAACATTATTCAGGATCATAACTCTAAGCCTCTTCAATTTAAGAAGATTGCAGATTTTCTAAAATTCAAAGAAGATTATAAACGTGATGTGAGAATTACCTATTTGTTTTCTTTTATTGAACGCTTAATTATAATATCAAATAAAAATTGGGTCGATGTTGAAACTGAATATTTTCAAGAATTAATTAACGTATATCATGGATTCGAAAAATTTGGATATATTGATGTCGAAAGTTTGAGTGATTTAAATACAGGTTTTGAGGTTTTAAAAAAAGAATTAGAACTCTATTTAAAGACTTTAAATTCGGTTGAAAATGATCCAGAGGTTAAAAATACGTTACTTGAAGTTTATCAAGATAGCTATAATGATAGTTAAAAAATGATGTTTTTAAACTTTAATTATACTTCAACAATTGAACAATATTTAGACCTGTTTGATAAAACCAAATGTGAAGTAAAATATATTCATGGAAAGTTAGATGATGAGAATAATCCAATAATCTTTGGTTATGGAGATGAGTCAAATGAGTATTTTGAGAAGATTGAGAATGTAAACGATAATGAGTTGACTAAACACTTGAAGTCATTTTCATATTTAACTACAAACAATTACAAGGAGTTATTCAATTTCCTTTATCAAGGGTCATTTAGAGTCTATGTCTTAGGTCATTCGTTAGGTTTGTCGGATAGATTGCTTTTAAATCATATTTTTGAACATGAAAGATTCGAAATGGTTAAACTGTACTATTATCAAGTAAATAATCAAGAAAATGATTTCTTTTTTAAGACTCAAGAACTATCAAGACACTTCAAATTGAATTCAAAACACAAGATGAGAACAAGTGTTTTTCCATTCAGCAAATCAAAGCCATTAACTATTTACAAACCTTAACTGTCAACTATCAATTTTCAACTGTCAATTAAAAAATGCTTTATCCAGACCATTTTGAACAAAAAATAGCTTTTACCACCATTCGCCAATTGTTGAAAGACAAATGCGTGAGTACGTTGGGTGAAGAAAAAGTAGATGAAATACAATTTTCGTCGGACTATGCCGATGTGATGCGCTTGCTTAGTCAGACCGACGAGATGCTGCGCGTGCTCACTACCGATGCCGACGAACTGCCTATCGGTGACTTTTACGATGTGCGTCCGGCTTTGTCGCGCGTGCGGGTGGAAGGTCTGTTTCTCGATGAGCTGGAGGTTTTTGATCTTCGGCGGGCGTTGGAGGCTGTTCGCTTACTGGTTGCTTTTCTGACCAAACACGAAGCGGAAGTGTACCCGCATTTGCATGAGTTGGTGAGTGATGTTGAAACCTTTCCTTTGATTGTCAACCGAATTGATGCTATTCTGAATAAATTCGGAAAGATAAAGGACAATGCTTCGCCTGAGCTTGCCCGGATACGAAAAGATATTTTTCAGGTGCAAAGCGGTATTTCACGCACGCTCAATTCCATTCTGCGTCAGGCGCAGGCCGATGGTTATGTGGAAAAAGATGTAGCACCCACTATGCGTGAGGGTCGGTTGGTAATTCCCGTTTCGCCGGCTTTTAAGCGCAAGGTAAACGGGATTGTACACGATGAGTCGGCTACCGGTAAAACGGTTTTTATAGAGCCACAACAGGTGGTGGAAGCCAATAACCGCGTTCGGGAGCTGGAAGGGGAAGAACGGAGGGAGGTAATGCGCATTCTGGTAGACTTTACCAATTTTGTGCGTCCGTATACCGAAGCTATTTTTTCCTCGCAATATTTTCTGGGTCAGATTGATTTCCTGCGTGCCAAAGCTCTTTTTGGACTGGATATCAAAGCTATCAAGCCACGGGTTGATGATTGTTGCCAGTTGGAATGGGCTAAAGCCATTCATCCTATATTATTTCTTTCGCTCAAAAAGCAGGGAAAAGAAATTGTGCCGCTGGATATTACGTTGAACGAGAAACAGCGTATTCTGCTTATTTCGGGTCCGAATGCCGGTGGTAAATCGGTTTGCCTGAAAACGGTGGTATTGCTGCAATATATGCTGCAATGCGGACTGTTGGTGCCGTTGCACGATAGCAGTCGTGCCGGTATTTATGAGCGACTGTTTATTGATATTGGCGATGAACAATCCATTGAGAATGATCTTTCCACCTACAGCTCACATTTGCTGAACATGAAGTTCTTTATCAAAAACAGTAATCCTAAAACGCTGTTATTGATTGATGAGTTTGGAACAGGAACAGAGCCTATGATTGGTGGAGCTATTGCCGAAGCCACGTTGGAACGGTTCAACCGAAATCTGGCTTTTGGTGTGATAACCACGCACTATACCAACCTGAAACATTATGCCGAAGATGCTGAAGGCATTGTAAACGGAGCCATGCTGTACGACCGTCAGCATCTGCAACCGCTTTTCCAACTGAGTATTGGTAATCCCGGAAGCTCGTTTGCCATTGAAATAGCTCGCAAGATTGGCTTGCCCGAAGACCTGATTGCCGAAGCTGCAGAGAAAGTAGGAGCGGAGCACCTGGATTACGACAAGCACCTGCAGGACATTGTGCGCGACAAACGCTATTGGGAAAACAAACGCCAGCAAATTCGTCAGAAAGAGAAGCGGTTGGAAGAAACGCTGGCTAAGTACGAAGAGGAGATGGCCGGTATGGATAAGCAACGTAAGGAAATTACGAATAAGGCGAAAGATGAAGCCAAAAACTTGTTGAACGAAGCCAATGCTAAGATTGAAAATACCATACGCCAGATAAAAGAAGCCGATGCCGAAAAGGTTCGTACACAAGCGGTGCGAAAGGAGTTGGATGATTTCAAAAAGAAAATAGGACACGAACCGGAAACGGGTAGGGACAGGTCGAGACCTGTCCAAATTCCAAAACCAATTCATAAGGACAAGTCACGACCTGTTCCTACGTCAAATGCGGAGCACGAAACCCTGAAAGTTGGATCCAACGTTCGCATGAAAGGGCAAACGGCTACCGGAACGATTATCGAAATGCAGGATAAACAGGCGTTGGTAGCTTTCGGCAATCTGAAGTCGACAGTGAAGCTGGCGAGGTTGGAACCAATAAGTAATAATCAGCTAAAGAAAGAAGCACGTAAATACGAATCGTTGGGCAATACTGCCACCGACGAAGTTCGTCAGCGCAAACTTACCTTTCAATCTGAAATTGATGTGCGTGGCATGCGTGGTGACGAAGCGTTGCAGGCTGTGATGTATTTCATCGATGATGCCGTGATGGTTGGTGTGGCGTCAGTTCGTATTCTGCATGGAACAGGTACCGGTGCGCTGCGGCAAATGATTCGTCAGTATCTTGGAGCAACTAATGGCATTCGAACCTATCGCGACGAGCATATCCAGTTTGGCGGTGCAGGTGTTACTGTGGTGGAGTTTGAGTGAGAGAAACCTCCTGTCCCCTGAAGGGAAATAAGAAAGGATTTTAAACCCGAAAGGGTATAAAATCCTTTTCTGTTTAATTTATTTTTTATCCAACTGTCCGAAAACCTTTTTCAATAAGTCATTTACACGTGCAGTAGGATTGGTACGGATAGACAATTCTTCGGCAGCCACTTTCGTGAACAGAGCATCAAGCGCTTTTTCGGTAACATAGTTCTGTAAATCAACATTTACAGTTTTCATGCCGGCGATAGATCCTGCCATACTTTTAGCCACTTTGTTATAGCCTGAAGTTAATGTGTTCCAGGTTGCAGTAGTGGATGCATTGGCTACCAACGGCTTGTCGAGCGAAGCTTTTACTTTTGGAGCAAAGGCGGCTTTCAGTTGCAAATAAGTGCTTTTGCGCAGGTATTCGGTGGCGGCGTTATTGTTCCCAAACAATATGCCCATTGCATCGGTAATACTCATATTGGTAATGGCTGTTTTAAATATCGGTGTTGCTTCTTTTACAGCGTCTTCGGCCGAACGGTTGAGCGAAAGTACTGCTTTGTCAACCAATGCTTGTCCACCCGGAATGAGCTTCGCATTGTCGATGATGGATTGTGCTTCTGATGGCAGCAAAAGTTTTACAGCCGCATTTTTATAAAATCCGTTTTCTACTCCAAGATTAGCCACAGCTTGTTCTATTCCCACATTGAGTGAATTTTTCAATCCCGATATGTTTTCTGAATTTGTTACTGCTTTGCCGGATGTTGCCGGTAGCGATGTCGAAAGCTGATTAGCTACTTGCTGTAGTTGAGCGCACGATGTGATAGTGAGGCTAAGAATAACGGGCAGGATGAGTCGTTTCATATTGTTTGTATTTTTTGTATGGCACAAAAATACTACATTTTTTCGACATAAGTTTACAGGTATTTATGCTCTGTAATACGAACAATTTCTTTCGGAGGGCGTTAATAATGATATAAAACCAATCATTATAAAACTAATTTTATAATTAAAAACAACATGAGTAAAATTGAAAAAATTGTTGCCCGCGAAATTCTTGACTCGCGTGGAAATCCTACAGTAGAAGTTGATGTATTACTGGAATCAGGCGTCCTTGGTCGTGCTGCAGTTCCATCGGGAGCTTCTACCGGCGAAAACGAAGCTATTGAGCTTCGCGATGGTGACAAAAGTCGCTATTTAGGAAAAGGCGTTCTAAAAGCGGTTGCCAATGTAAATAATATTCTGGGTCCGGCGTTGGTTGGTGTTAATGCATTGAAACAACGTGACATAGACAAACTATTGATTAAGTTGGATGGCACAAAAACAAAATCGAATTTGGGAGCCAATGCTATTCTTGGTGTTTCGTTGGCTGTGGCTAAAGCTGCAGCATCTTATCTGGATTTGCCTTTGTATCGTTATATTGGTGGGGTAAATACTTTTGTACTACCTGTTCCAATGATGAATATTATCAACGGTGGTTCGCACTCCGATGCACCTATTGCTTTTCAGGAATTTATGATTCGCCCGGTAGGTGCTCCTTCGTTCAAAGAAGGTTTGCGTATGGGTGCTGAAGTTTTTCATTCTTTGAAAAAAGTGCTTCATGATCGTCATCTTAGTACGGCTGTGGGTGATGAAGGTGGGTTTGCTCCAACTTTGAAAGGAACTGAGGATGCCTTGGAATCAATCATTGATGCTATCGAAAAAGCAGGATATAAAGCGGGAAAAGATGTGATGATTGGTTTGGATTGTGCTGCTTCTGAATTTTACAGCGGCGGTATCTATGATTATTCTAAGTTTGAAGGAGCTACCGGTGTTAAGCGTACTTCTGCTCAACAGGTTGATTATTTAGCTGAGCTGGTAAGCAAATATCCGATTGATTCTATCGAAGATGGTATGAGCGAAGGCGACTGGGATGGTTGGAAATTGTTGACTGATAAATTGGGTAGTAAAATCCAGTTGGTAGGTGATGATTTGTTTGTAACCAATGTTGATTACCTGAAAAAAGGAATTGATTTGGGTTGTGCCAATTCAATTTTGATTAAAGTGAATCAAATCGGAACTTTATCCGAAACGCTTGATGCTATTGAAATGGCTCACCGTGCCGGTTATACTTCGGTTACTTCGCACCGCTCGGGCGAAACCGAAGATGCTACTATTGCCGATATTGCCGTTGCCACCAACTCTGGTCAAATTAAGACCGGTTCATTGAGTCGCTCGGACCGTATGGCTAAGTATAACCAGTTGCTGCGTATCGAAGAAGAACTGGGCGATTTGGCCGTTTACGGGTTTAAGAAATAAGAAAAAATGACAGATAATTGAAGTCTGTCATCTGAAAATTTAGTTGATTAATGAAAGCCACCTGACAAAAAGGGTGGCTTTTTTTATTCAGTATTTTCAGGTTTTTTTACGAACAAATTCCTCTTCGTTAATACGCGTTAAGTCCGAAAAAACGAATGTTAATTATATTCAAATATCTATTTGGCTTTAATCTTTAGGAATGACTTTTGTTTATTTTCGCAATGGAAATATCCTGATTAGTCAGGGGGTTTTCCAACTAGATTTAGTCAAAGTGAAAATAAATTATCAATTTAAAATGGAAAATATGAATGTAACAAAAAGAATGAAGACGCTCGGCTTTTTCGGTTTAGTGGTTGCGGTAAGTATGGCAACAAATCTGACTACTAACTTAGTTTCTCAAAAGTGTGATAGTTTGAATTTTTCGAATAATCAGCTTCCGGCTACTTATGCTAAATTTGCTCGTGCTGCTAATGCTATGGAGACAGATTTCACGGTTGCTGCCGAATTAAGTATACATGCTGTGGTTCACGTAAAAACCAAAACTCCAATGAGGGTTCAGCAATATGGTGGAGGATTTCAGAACGATCCGTTTTTTGATTATTTCTTTGGACGGCCTCAGCAGAGCCCCAAATCAAAGAAACAAGACGATACTCCTATGCAGGAAGGTGTGGGTTCGGGTGTAATTATTACCAACGATGGTTATATTGTTACAAATAATCATGTTGTAGATGGTTCATCCGATATTGAAGTAACACTGAACGATAAACGCACTTTTAAAGCTAAAGTAATAGGTGCCGACCCTAATACCGATATTGCTTTGATTAAAATCGAAGCAAAAGATTTGCCGGTAATTGCTTTTGGTAATTCCGATTCTCTGAAAGTGGGTGAGTGGGTACTGGCTGTTGGTAATCCGTTTAACCTGACTTCTACGGTCACTGCCGGTATTGTAAGTGCCAAGGCGCGTAAAATCAATATTATTAATACCAAAATGCCGATTGAATCGTTTATTCAAACCGATGCGGCTGTAAATCCGGGAAATAGTGGAGGAGCCTTGGTCAATACGAGAGGTGAGTTGGTTGGTATCAATGCAGCTATTGCTTCTCAAACAGGTTCGTATGCCGGTTATGCTTTTGCAATTCCGGTGAGCATTGTTCAAAAAGTGGTTTCTGATATTCGCCAATACGGTGTGGTTCAGCGTGCATTGTTGGGAGTGAAAATGAAAGAAATTAACAGTGAGTTAGCTAAAGAAAAAAAATTGAAAACGCTGGATGGTGCTTATGTAGATGAAGTTGTTAATCGGAGTGCTGCAAAAGCTGCAGGAATAAAAGAAGGTGATGTTATCAATAATGTGAATGGAGTAGCTGTAACATCGTCAGCCGAGTTGCAGGAACAGGTTGGTCGTTACCGCCCCGGCGATAAAATAACCGTTACTGTTGTAAGAGGTGACTCGGAAGAAAAACTAAAGGTTGAGCTGAAAAATAGTCAGGGAAATTATGGTGTTGTGTCTTCGGCAGACAGCGATGATACATTGGGAGCAACGTTTAAAGAAATTGATGCCAAAACTAAAGATAAATTGGGCCTGGATTATGGCATTGAGATAAAATCGCTTTCGAAAGGTAAATTGGCGGATCAGGGAATTAAACCCGGGTTTATTATTCTCAAAATCAATAATCAGACTATCCGTTCGGCTGAGGATGTTAAGGCGGCTTTCGATGCAGCGATAAATAACGGAGAGCAAGAGAAAGCACTCTTTATTGCCGGAGTTTATCCTAATGGTAAGGTGGTTTATTATGCTATAAATCTGGTTGAATAAATTCAGGTTTGGATTATGAAATAAATAAAGAACACAAATCCGGAGGATATCGGGTTTGTGTTCTTTATATTTATCAACAATTAAAAACAATTTTATTTCTAATGCGTTCAATTCTTAGTGGTAAATATAAACCGGTAATATTCACTTCATTTTATTCAACACTGTGTTTTTATTTGTAAATTTGAATCATAATTCGGTAAACTATTCAGGTTTTGTAAACTTACTATAAACTAAATTGTTAGCCTATTAATGATCGAAGCAATTCTTTTTGATTTTTTGGTTTTGTAAAACCAAAAAAAAGAGCTACTTTTGCAAGCTAATTTTCATCAATAAAATGAGACAATTAAAAATAACCAAATCAATCACGAATCGTGAAAGTGCATCACTTGACAAATATTTGCAAGAGATTGGACGCGAAGACCTTATCACAGTTGAAGAAGAAGTTGAGTTAGCTCAACGAATACGCGCCGGTGATAGAATAGCGTTAGAAAAACTGACACGTGCTAATTTACGTTTCGTTGTTTCAGTAGCAAAACAGTACCAAAACCAAGGCCTCAGTCTACCCGACTTAATTAACGAAGGCAACCTGGGACTGATTAAAGCCGCTGAAAAATTCGATGAAACACGTGGATTCAAGTTTATTTCGTATGCAGTTTGGTGGATTCGTCAATCTATTTTGCAGGCTTTGGCCGAACAATCACGTATTGTTCGCTTGCCGCTTAATCAAGTAGGTTCATTAAACAAAATCAACAAAGCTTTCTCTAAGTTTGAGCAAGAAAACGAACGCAAACCTTCTCCTGAAGAGTTAGCTGACGTATTGGATATTCCGGTCGACAAAATTGCCGACACGATGAAGGTATCCGGTCGTCACATTTCAGTAGATGCTCCGTTTGTTGAAGGTGAGGACAACAGTTTGTTGGATGTAATGATCAATGATGATTCTCCCAATGCTGACCGTGTGTTGATTAACGAGTCACTTTCTAAAGAAATAGAGCGTGTACTGGCATTTACTTTGTCAGACAGAGAGCGTGATATTGTAAAGAAATTCTTTGGAATTGGTGTGACGGAAATGACACTGGAAGAAATAGGCGATGAATTTGGATTGACACGTGAACGTGTTCGCCAGATTAAAGAAAAAGCGATTCGGAAATTGAGACCAAATGCTAAGAGCAAATTATTAAAAGGATTTTTAGGGTAATCGGAACGATAGTACGATTTCTTTAAATTTGAATACGGAGCAACTCGAAAGAGTTGCTTCTTTTTTTTGTACCATGCGACGTAAGTAAACAAAAAGAGGCGCGATTAATCGCGCCTCTAAAATGAATAAAGTAATATTCTTCTATTTCAATTTTACAACCAGATTTCGTTTCAAGGCGGCTAAAAAACCTTCGGTGCTCAGATAGTTTTCTTTACTTACCTTGTCACCGTGAATTAAAATAGCCAAATCTTTGGTCATTTCGCCCGCTTCAACGGTTTCAACGCATACTTGTTCCAGCTTTTCGCAGAAGTTTAGAAGTGCTGGATTATTGTCTAATTTAGCCCGGTGCATTAATCCGCGAGTCCATGCAAAGATAGATGCGATTGGATTAGTAGATGTTTCCTTTCCTTGTTGATGTTGGCGATAATGCCGTGTAACAGTTCCGTGAGCTGCTTCGGCTTCTACTGTTTTTCCATCGGGGGTAACCAGTACCGACGACATCAAACCCAATGAACCAAAACCCTGTGCAACTGTATCAGATTGTACATCGCCGTCGTAGTTTTTGCAGGCCCATACAAAACCGCCATTCCATTTCATACAAGAAGCCACCATATCATCAATTAAGCGGTGTTCGTAAGTGATTCCCGCTTCTTTGAAAGCCGTCTGAAATTCCTTTTCGTAAACTTCCTGAAAGATGTCTTTGAAACGTCCGTCGTAAGCTTTTAAAATGGTGTTTTTGGTTGAAAGATACAACGGCCATTTTTTTTCTAAAGCAACCTGAAATGAAGAATGTGCAAAGCCGTAAATTGATTCATCGGTGTTGTACATAGCCATTGCCACGCCATCGCCTTCGAAGTTATAAACTTCCCATTCTTTGGTTTCTCCGATTTCGTTGGTAAAGGTCATTTTCAATGTTCCTTTGCCTTTAATTACCGTGTCGGTGGCTTTGTACTGATCACCGAAAGCATGACGACCAATTACAATCGGTTTTGTCCAGCCCTGAACATAGCGGGGTACATTGCTGCAAATAATCGGTTCGCGGAAAACTGTTCCTCCAATGATATTACGTAAAGTACCGTTTGGCGATTTCCACATTTTTTTTAGTCCGAATTCTTCTACCCGGGCTTCGTCGGGTGTAATCGTTGCGCATTTAATACCAACATTGTATTTCTTGATAGCATTAGCAGCTTCAATGGTTACTTCATCGTTAGTTAAATCGCGATTTTCAATTCCTAAGTCATAATACTTTATGTCCAAATCGAGATAGGGTAGGATAAGTTGTTCTTTGATAAATGTCCAGATTATTCGGGTCATTTCGTCACCGTCAAGCTCTACAACCGGGTTTGTTACTTTAATTTTGTTCATACTTTTTTGTCTACGGTCGCCGGTCAACTGTCTCCTGTCGATAACGCAGTATTAATTCAATGGCTTTTGACTCGTGTTTATTGAGTTTTTTAAATAATCTAATAATTTTTGAATTCCAGAGGATATGTTCTTAACTTTGTTTCGCAATTCTGTAGCTTGTAGATTATTACAATACTGTAAATCTTCACACACGTAAAGCATACTTTTTACTTCACTACAACTACCCATAGCTATGTTTAAGTATCTGACAAATAATCTATCGGAACCAGACTCAGAACCTTCTGCAATGTTGTTCATGATTGATATGGTTGCTCTTTGGAGTTGGTCTTTAAAGCCATAATCTTTTAAACTATTAGTAAGCGCGTATACATCTTTCACTAATAATCTTGATTCTTGCCAAATCCTCAATTCTTCGAAGCATCTCATATCCTTTTATTCAGGGTGAAGTCTACAGTCGCCAGTTTTATTTTGACAGTAGTCTGAGGACTGGCGACTGAAGTCATAATATCTTATCTGTCTTTCAACGGCACAAATGATTTCTTATCCCCGACGTTTTTATAGGCAGGACGAATGATACGTTTACTTGCAAAGTTCAGTTCTTCAATACGATGAGCAGTCCAACCGGTAATACGCGCCATGGCAAAGAGCGGAGTGAATACTTCGGTTGGCAAACCGATAGCGTCATATACAAATCCGGAATAGAAATCAACATTGGTACAAACCTGTTTGTTGATATCATCCCCTTTAAATGTCATGAAAGCTTTTACAGAACGTTCGTCGATTAATTGAAGAAACGCAAATTCTTTTTGCAAACCTTTTTCTTCAGCCATTTGATGAGCCATTTCTTTTAGAATCAATGCACGTGGATCGGAAATAGTATAAACTGCATGTCCGATTCCGTAAATTAAGCCGCTTTTGTTATATGCTTCTTTATTAAGCATTTTCTTTAGATAAGCATCAATTTCTTTAACGTTTGTCCAATCTTTAATAGACGTTTTCAGGTGTTCAAACATCTGAACAACTTTGATATTGGCACCACCATGTAACGGACCTTTCAGCGAACCGATTCCGGCAGCTATGGACGAATAAGTGTCTGTTTGAGAAGAACTTGTTACACGAACAGTAAATGTAGAGTTGTTACCTCCACCATGATCGGCGTGAAGTATGAGCGTTAAGTCCAATATTTTTACATCCAGCTCAGTATATCTTCCCGGACCTTTCATCATATACAAAAAGTTTTCCGCAATCGACATGTCTTCGTTCGGGTGGCGAATGTGCAGGGAGCGCCCTTGCTGACTGTGGCGAAGGATGTTGTATGCGTAAGCAATGATGGTCGGAAATTTGGCAATCAAATCGATAGACTGACGAATCAAATTATCGCGGGAAATATCATCCGGATTTGGGTCGAAAGTATAAAGTTCCAATACACTGCGAGCTAAAATATTCATAATGTCTTGCCCTTCAAGATCGATAATATTCATTGTCGCTTTTTGGTTCAACGGCATTGCATTGTAAAGAATTTTTTTGAAAGTAATCAATTCTTCTGCATCGGGCAGATATCCTGAAAGAAGTAAAAATGCAGTTTCTTCAAATCCCAATCTATCTTCTTTGGCCAGGCCATGAGCCAAATCTTCAACATCAATGCCACGATAAAACAATTTTCCGGGAATAGCTTTTAATCCACCTTCGGGCAGTTTCTCGTATCCCACAACATCGCCCACTTTAGTCAATCCAACCAATACGCCGGTGTGATCTTCATTACGCAGCCCACGTTTAACGTTAAACTGAGTAAATAATTCTTTGTCGATTCGACTGGTGGTTTTTATCGTTTCCGATAATTTATAAATTAAATAATCTTGTTCCATGACCTTAGATTTTATATTGTTATTATTTTTCATCATTACTTGTTTAACACGCAAAACTGATTTTTGTTTTTTAAAGGTTGATAGATTTTTATTTTTTTTTATTTCTTCATCGCATTTAATGCACTTCCGTCTTTAAACCAATCAATCTGAGCCTGATTATACGTGTGCAAGACCTCAAAACTTTCAGTTGTTCCGTCGCTATGATTTAAAATTACTTCGAGATTTTTTCCCGGAGTGAATCCTGTTAAACCTATAATGCTGATCCGGTCATTTTCACGAACTTTATCATAATCATTTTTATCAGCAAAAGTAAGAGCCAACATGCCTTGTTTTTTCAAATTGGTTTCATGAATACGGGCAAAGGATTTAACCAGAATGGCTTTTACGTTCAGAAAGCGGGGTTCCATGGCGGCATGCTCACGACTGGAACCTTCGCCGTAGTTCTCTTCGGCAACAACAACGGAGCCAATTCCCTCAGCCTTGTATTTCCGGGCTAATCCGGGAACTGTAAGATATTCGCCGGTTTGAGGGTCAAGAACACTGTTTGTTTTATCGTTGAATGAGTTTACAGCTCCAATCAACATATTGTCGGATATATTATCCAAATGACCACGGAAACGCAACCAGGGACCTGCCATAGAGATATGGTCGGTAGTACATTTTCCTTTGGCCTTGATTAATAATGGTTGTTCAATAAGATCTTTGCCATCCCAGGCAGCAAAAGGCTGTAAAATTTGCAACCGTTTTGATTGAGAGTCGATATAAATATCTTTGCTGTTTATTTCGGGGGCTATATAGCCGGCATCATCCACTGCATATCCTTTTGGAGGCAATTCATAACCGTGCGGTTCTGCGAGCTTCACATTGTTGCCTTTTTCGTTCACTAAGGTATCTTTCAACGGATTGAAGCATAAATCGCCGGCAATGGTCAAAGCAGCTACCACTTCAGGTGAACCGATAAACGTATGTGTGTTTGGATTGCCATCGGCGCGTTTGGCAAAGTTGCGGTTGAACGAAGTAATGATGGAATTCGGACGTTCCGGGTTGTCGGTTTCGCGCTTCCACTGGCCGATACACGGTCCACACGCATTTGCCATAATAATACCACCAACAGATTCGAATTCATCCAAAATACCATCGCGTTGAGCAGTATAGCGAACTTGTTCCGAACCCGGATTGATAATGAATTGTGCCTGAACTTTTAAACCATCTTCTTTCGCCTTTTTTACAACGGAAGCAGCACGGGTCAAGTCTTCGTACGATGAGTTGGTGCACGACCCAATCAGTCCCACTTCCATTTTCTGAGGATAGCCTTTTTCTTTTACCGCTTTGGCAAATTCTGAAATAGGATAAGCCAGGTCGGGTGTGAATGGTCCGTTGATATAAGGTTCGAGTTCGCTCAGATTGATTTCAATCAGGCGGTCGTAATATTGTTCAGGGTTAGCAATTACTTCGGCATCGGCTTGTAGATGTGCTGCATTTTTCAATGCCAGTTCGGCAACAGAACTGCGGCCGGTTGCTTTAAGATATTCGGCGGATTTAGTGTCGAATGGGAAAATAGAAGTAGTAGCACCCACTTCGGCACCCATATTACAAATAGTTCCTTTTCCGGTTGCAGAAATGGATGAAGTTCCTTCGCCGAAATATTCTATTACAGCATTGGTTCCTCCTTTTACGGTAAGTATTCCGGCCAGTTTTAAAATAACATCTTTTGGTGAGGTCCAACCAGAAAGTTTTCCTGTCAGTTTTACACCGATAATTTTTGGCATTTTCAGTTCCCATGGCATTCCCGCCATTACATCCACTGCATCGGCACCGCCCACTCCAATGGCTATCATGCCCAATCCACCTGCATTTACAGTATGGGAGTCGGTTCCAATCATCATTCCACCCGGAAAAGCATAGTTTTCGAATACAACCTGATGAATAATACCTGCTCCCGGCTTCCAAAAACCGATGCCGAATTTATTGGAAACGGCACTCAGAAAATCATATACTTCACGATTTGTTTCGTTAGCCGTCTTCAAATCGGTTTTAGCCTCAATATGTGCCTGAATTAAGTGGTCGCAATGAACGGTGGAAGGCACTGCTACTGTTTGTCTGCCCGAATTCATTAACTGCAACAATGCCATTTGAGCAGTTGCATCCTGCATGGTCACCCGATCGGGTGAGAAGTTGACGTAATCAACGGCACGATTGTAATTTTCTAACGATTCATTAGCCGCAAGGTGAGAGTAGAGAATTTTCTCGGTTAGCGTGAGCGGCCGTTGAAGTTTATTTTTAACCAGAGCAATCTTTTCGGGGAGAGAAGCGTAGATACGCTGAATCATTTCTTCATCAAATACCATATTTTTGTATTTTTAATCAAATTGTAATTACTTCATTCGCAAATATAATGAAAAATAGCTTTAAATGCAATATAAAGCTGTAAATTCCATTTTTTAAACAAGCGAATTTGTAAAAAGTTCATGCAATTATATTACAAAAATGAAATAAACCTCATCTTTTATGCAATAAGATGAGGTTTATTCAAGATGAGGTGTATATTTATTCAAACAAGCAACGATATTGAAAACTACTGTGTAAAGGCAGGAGTTATTTTGAATTCAGCCAAGTAAGTTTATGCCAGATGCTTTCCAGTGGTCCCTGGCGGTGGTTTTTCATCCACCAACTACTGAATATTCCCTGCAAAACAGCCAGCAGCAGACCTATCAGCAGGGAGTAGGTAGCTCCGGTGTATTGGTATAGCCCAAGTCCGAAGCCATAATAGATAAATGACCCGATGATGGATTGCATAATGTAGTTAGACATGCTCATTTTACCGAATGCGCTGAACACGTTGAGCACACGTCCTGCGAATTTTTCGTACAGGAGATAGAAACAGGAAACCAACACGAGCATAAATGCCAGATTTGACCACGTGCTGACGATGGTGCTCAGCGGACGGGTGACAGATTGGGCTGAAATCCATACAGGTATTCCGTTTTTGATGATAAACAAGGGGATGAAAGCCACGACGGCTGCTCCAAGCGTGCGTTTCCAGAAACGGCTGCTTTGGGTGGAAGCGCTGAACAGATATTTGCGACCGGCCAGCATGCCCAGCATAAACAGAGACATTGTCTGAAATACTCTTCCGACTTCCCATGTCCAGAGGAGTACGGCTGTTTTTCCGTTGGTGGAGTTGCCTATCAGTGTATTGATTAAAGACCGCCCGGGTACATATTCGGCAGCTTTGTCAAAGTAAGCCCACGAAGCCTGGCCGGGGAGTTTGACCACGGGATGTATCATGCCTGCTATAACGTTGAACCACTCATAAGGTTGCAGCATAAGTATCAGCGCTATCCAGAACACAGTTTTATTGCTGAGACGGGCTACCGGTATAAGTGAAAAGCCCAGCAAAGCGTAAATGGTGAGTATGTCGCCCTGATAGAACGCAGAATTAATAAGTCCGAAACCGAGCAGCAGCAAAAGCCTCCACGCAAAGCGCCCTCGGAAATCTTTTCCTTTCTTCTGCTGATTATTGTCCTGAATAAAAAATGTAAGCCCGAAAAGCAGGGCGAAGATAGCGTAAGACTTTCCGCTAAAAAGAAAAAACAGGGTGTCCCACACGACATTGTCTATAGGAATAATCCAACCAGGCAGGTTGGTGGGCTTAAAATAAAAATCAAAATGCTCAAGATTATGCAGCAGCATAATTGAAACGATGGCAAAACCGCGTAGTGCATCAACTACGTGGAGGCGGGGCGAAGTGGATTCAGACATAGATATAATTTTTTTTTGATGCAAATGTAAATAAAATGCATCAAATTTACAATGTCTGTAATTTATCCGATAATTCTTCCGAAGTTCAAAATGTTAGGAAATGGTGGTAGGAGTAGAACACGTAAGTAATTCGGAGTATTTAACGCTCTGTGTTTTCAAAGCAATATTCAGACGAGCCGGCTTTGTAACTCTAACTTGTAATTCGTAACTAAATAGAATATCAATCTTCCAAAACTCCAAACTTTCCGCTATTCCAATCGTCATAAGCATCAACAATTTCCTGTTTAGTATTCATCACGAAAGGTCCGTAAGGTATAATCGCTTCATGAATCGGTTCGCCGCTTAGGATAAGTACGATAGCATTTTCGGTCGCTTCAACATAAATATCCGTTCCATCGTTGGCAAACAACACAAAGTGATCGGTTGCAGCAGGTTTTTCATTGACAGTTACCGCTCCTTCAATGATTACAAAGCCTGTATTGTAATTTTGCGGGAGTGAAAAATGAACTTTCGCACCCTTTTTCAGTCTTGCGTTATACATCTCGATAGGCGTGAAGGAAGTGGCGGGACCATTTGTGTTATTGAAATTGCCGGCAATGATTTCAATTATTCCTTTACCGTCGGGCAAAACGACTTGTCCGAATTCTTCGCGACGAATTGGCTGGTATTTTGGCTTACTCATTTTGAATTTGGCTGGCAGATTCACCCACAGTTGCACCATTTGAAACTCGCCTCCCAGCTTACTCCATTCCGATTCGTGATATTCCTTGTGGAGAATGCCCGAGGCAGCTGTCATCCATTGCACATCGCCTTCGCCTATTACTCCAGCATTTCCGGCACTATCATGATGAGCCACCCGACCTTTGTAGGCTATAGTTACTGTTTCGAAACCACGATGAGGATGTACCCCAACGCCGCGTGGCGTATCAGAAGGTGGAAATTCTATTTTAGCGCCATAATCAAGCAGAAAAAACGGACTCATGCGCTGAATATTCATACTTCCGCTGCTTGGAAAAAAATTATGTACCCGAAATCCGTCGCCCACCATATGAGCCGGAGGCGGTGGTATGATTTGTTCTATTGATCGTTGCTTATTCATTGTGTATGTGTTTTATGAATAAATAACGTAAGAGCGGGTTACAAAGTTTCGTTGGTTTATATAAATTCACCTTTATCTCTCAGCACTTATCGCAGGCACATTCTTTTCCTTTGGCTTTATCAAAAGCTTCTTTTCCTTCGGCAATGGAAAAGTAAATCAGACCTGCCGTACCGATAATGTCGGCATAAGCAAACCCTGTGAATTGGTATATCAAACTTGAAATTAGCAGAACCAACGACATGTAAACGCACACTTTGGTGCAATTGCTATCGGCTATGATGGCTGCCGAATTTAGCCCTGTGCCGACTTTTTTCTTAGCATTCATAAGCCAAACCATAACGGCAATTGAAACCAACGAGATGATAACGCCCCACAACGTGGTTTCGGGCTTGTGATGGTTGATAAGGTTCGTAATAATTCCCGCCAGTAAACCTACCGAGAGCATATAAAACGCAGTTCCTGTTATTTTCAGGGCTTTTATTTCGAAGTTGCTTTTGGGACTGTCCGGGTTTTGCCTGATGCGCAAAATCATTACGGCAATACCAATTCCCGACATGACTTCTATAAAGCTGTCCACGCCAAACCCAAAAAGAGTAAGTGTTTCATCTTCGTAACCCATTAGCATGGATACTACACCTTCAATCACATTGTAAAATATGGTAAACAGGCTTAACCGGTAAGCCTGGTCGTATAATTTTTTTTCAGAGTCTGACATCGTTTCATTCTTTACTGTTTGTTTTCAGATACGTTGCAATCAGTTCTTTTTGCGAATCATCTATGTGTGCCCGTTTCTGCATTTTATCTATTATTGGTTTCCAGGCCTTGCTGGTGTAACCGGATGGCAAATATAAATTGTGGCAGCTTCCACATCTTTTTATATATAATTCCCTGCCTTGCTGGAGTTTTTCCAACGAGGTGTTTTGGCTTATTGCATCTTTTTTTGTAGGGACGTACAAGGCCGAAACACAGCCTATAAGTCCGACAATAGCTATTGATATGAGGATTTTTCGTTTAGAATACATACGAGAATATTAAGCGGGTTTGTAATTTTTGATTGTCGTGAAACTCAAGGTTTCCTGTTTTCAAATTTGTAATCTGAGGCATACAGGATAAATTTACCCAAAAACCATCAATGTTGTAAGATAAAGTAGGACCGGCCGATACAACCGAATATTCCCAATTACCTTCTGATATAGTGTTTTGATTCATTAGCTCAACGCCCAATGCCAGATTTTTGTTCAGTTTGTAGGCGTATCCATAATTACATTCGAGCTTATATTCGTTTACGTTTTTTACATCTATCGCATTTCCAGTGGGTATAAACTCTTTTCCAGTTTCATATTCGCCTACTACGTTCAGCGCATGGGTAGAGTTTCCTATTTGTTTATCCAGTATCAGTTTGCCTTCCAGTTCGGTTTCGTCGGTGCCAAGTTTGTATTCGAAATACAAGGCCGAACCTATTGGATTAATAACCGGATCGGTCAATTTCAGTTTCCATTCGTTGGCAAAACTATAACTGTTATCGTTCGTAATTGCTTGAATACCGTTTGTAGTTTCAATTCCTTTTGAGTAACCATAGTTGAGGTAAAAAGAAGTCTGCAGGTTACCGCCCAACCCGACTTCAAATTCCAAGCTGTGATCGAACGCCCGGTAAAAGTTATCGCGACCGCTGCGCATGGTCGACCATACTTCCAGTTCTTTTTGTCCTTTGTTCAATACATTACTTTGGTAGGTATACGTAAATAATCTATCTTGTGCTTGTGTGGATAAGCTGATTAGTAACACACTCAATAATAATATTTTTTTCATTGTTCTTTAAATTTTAATTTAGTTGAATAATTTTTACGCTGCAAAAGTAGAACCTGATAAAGCCGGTCGCAATCCCCATAAGTAGGTAATTGTTCTCGGGTTGGTAATTATAATCGATGACCGAATGCTGCTGATAAGCTCAACAGTTTTATGTTAGCTTTGTAAAAAACATGCTGTAAAATATAAGCATTTAGTAAAACACGGATATGAAAATTTGCAAATACGAACTAAAGCTGTTAGCTTTGACGTATATTTCACTTAAACGGAAAAATAGGCTTCTTCAAGTCTATATAAATTATATAGACAAGAATGAAGCTCAGTTCAACCTTCTATAAATTATATAGCGTCAAATGATGCTCCTTTCAGGTCTATATAATTTATATAGACAAGAATGAAGCACTGTTCAACCCTCTACAAATTATATGGAGTCGGATGATGCTCTTTTCAGGTCTATATAAATTATATAGCGTGGTTGATGAAAAAAAGCGATTTAAAATAAAGTAATTGATTCTAAATCAATCGGAATCAAAAACAAGTATTAACTTTGGGGAGTGAGAAAATAAATAACAAACAAAAATTCTAAAAAGTAAATGACTGTATGAAAACTTGGATTACATTACTAATTAGTGTGCCGATTGGTGCAATAAGTTCTTTGATAGCATGGTGGATATTGAATTATTGTATAAAGCCTAAAGTTACATTTTCAGAGGACATTTCAAGAACTTTTGAAGATACAAAATCATTTTATAGATTTAAGTTTGAAAACTCAGGAAAAAGAAAGATTGTTGATGTCGAAGCAATAGCAAAATTGAGAATTAAGGGATTAAAATATACGACAAACTGGGAAGTTATTTATCTTCCTCTTGATAATAGCCATATTCCAATAATTAGAAGTGTGAAAAAAGAAAAAGAAAAATTGAGAGAACTACTAAGACTTGAATTGGGATTGATTGGCTTAAATTACTTTAGATTCTTACCTGTTAATATTACAGATAAAATAACTGATGACTCAATTACTCTTGAAGAATTGATGAATTTAGGTACTGAAGCAGAACTGATTCTTATTATATCTGGTTATGATGAAATAAGTGGAGCTAAAAAGACCTTTGAATACAAGTATCAAGAGAGTGATATTAAAGATGGAATTTTTAATAGAACTGGACTAAACGTTGTATTATAAATTGCTAGTTACAAAATACTTTATGATTAAACTTAGCAAAGCATGAAAGATAAAATACTTATAACCTCAGAAACATGGAGAGCATTGAAACTTCAGATGTCAGATATAATAATGCATAATATTTTCACAAATGATAAATTAAATAAAATGCACCCTGCGCTTGGAACTATATATCACTACGCAAGCTTAGACACCCTTATTTCGATTGTAGAAAATCAAACACTATATAGCACAAATATTTATTTCTTAAACGATAAAAAGGAATATAATTATGGAGTTGATTTGATACTTAGTAGAATTACAGTACTCAAAGAATGTGGTCTTAATCAGGAAATATTAAATAGTTTAGAAAAGCATATTAATATTATATACAAATCTGAAAGATACGCAACATGTTTTTCTAAGAATGGAGACTTGCTTAGCCAATGGAGAGCGTATGCAAACTATGGGAAAGGAGTTTCTATTGGTTTTGACTCAATTCAATTGGACAAATCAATCGATCAATTCTTACAAAGGAAACACATTGAATATGACATTCAATATCAAACTGATACTATAGATGAATTAGTTAGAATAATTATCAATTTCTTTGAAAAAAGCAAAGAAATCTTTGATTGGGCAGAATATGGATATGAATGGCTAGTTACAAATGCTATTGTTGAGTTTCTGAATGATATTATTTCATCATTTAAAGACCCAAGTTTCTTTGAAGAGCAGGAATATCGTTTTGAATATATAATTGATGGTAATATGATAAGAAAAAAAGATTTAGAACTTCACTTTCGTGCAAATGAAACCCAGATAATACCATATTTAAAGCTTATTAGTAAATATAGAAAGTTTGAAATAAACAAAAAAAATGGAAAATATGGTGATATTGAGGATGACTCTTTTTTTCTTCATAAGAAATTACCTATTAGAGAAATTATTGTAGGTCCTTCATTGGATTATGAAATGACCAAAATGGGAATTGAAGAACTTCTCAAAAAGAATGATTATGAAGAAGTCTTAATAAAGAAGTCAAAAATTCCATACAGAATATAGGATTATTTATTTGGCGAAGCCCTCTGCTGTTGCGGTTCTGTGATTCGCGTCAAACAGTGATAGAATAAGCTACGAGGAACAAGGGCTATTCACAGGGAAGTGAACAAACTCCCCGGAATAGTTTTCTTATTCTTTGTGTTGTTCAGACTCGTTTTCCAGATCAGTTTCAGCATTAAACGACTTCATAACATCGTCTTTGTCCTTTTGGTTCCGTATGATTAAATATACAATCAAAGCAATAGCGCCAACCAAAACTACCGTCAGAATAATCCAATTTGTTTCCATTGTGTTTGTATGATTAGGTTTATACAGAATTATTTATAATGCAAACTTACAACACAAATTGTTATTCCGAATACAAATCGTGTTACATTTGTGTGAAATCATTCTTGGTCAACTTACATCCAAACTGCTTTGCACACCAATCAAATAAATCCTATCTTTGTGCGCTGAAGCCGGCAACTGATTTTTTGATCTGGCTAAGGGTGTGTTTAGTGGATGATGATATTTGATAATCTGTTTTTTTTGAATACAATCTGTCACTAAATACTCTTGTAACTATTTACTTGTAACGCTTTTCGATTATGCATAAAATTATGTTCGTAGTATTTGCCGCCTTGAGTCTGACTTTGTCGGGGGTAGCACAAAATAAAGCCGTATTAAAAGATGGTATCTGGCGGGGCGAGTTGTCGGTAGCCGGCAATCATAAGGCTCCTTTTCTGTTCGAAGTAAAAAATGCCGCTACTCCTTCGGCTCGGGTTGTACTGATCAATGGCGAGGAGCGGGTTGATCTGACCGGAATAAAGTATCGGGGCGATTCGGTGATTATCCCCATTGAATCTTTCGATGCAGTCATAAAAGCTACTGTGTCCGGCAATACCTTGCAGGGTCGCTTCCTGAAAAACTATATCCCGAACGATGCCGGAATAGCTCTTACGGCGGATTACAACAATACAAACCGCTTTGCTCCGGTAGCGAATCCTGTGGATGTGTCGATAGACGGTAAATGGGATGTGTTGTTTGTGGAGGAGAAAGGCGATACCACGCACAATGTGGGTATTTTTAAAACAGTGAACCGCATTGTTACGGGTTCTATCCTGACCAATTCGGGTGATATGCGCTTTCTGGAAGGAGCATACACGGCTACGGGTGTACAGCTTTCTGCCTTTGCCGGACTGAGTCCGTATTTGTTCGAACTGAACTTCGAAGGGAAAGATCGTTTCGAAGGCACTTTCTTTACTGCCCGCGGCAAAACCAAAATGATAGGTAGTCGCAACATTAAAGCCGCTCTGGCTGACCCATACACACTAACCAAAATGAAGACCGGTGCTGAAACGCTTAGCTTCAAGCTCCCGAGCATAAACGGACAAACGGTGTCGCTAAGTGACGTACGTTACAAAAACAAGGTGGTGATTATCTCCATTCTTGGAAGCTGGTGTCCCAACTGCATGGACGAGATGAAATACATGGCACCCTGGTACAAAGCCAACAAGAGTCGTGGTGCGGAAATTATCGGTTTGTCTTTCGAGCGCAAGAACGATTTTGCTTATGCCAAAGCAGCTATTGCCCGTATGAAAGCCAGATACGGAGCTGAATACGAAATTCTGTTTGCCGGAAAAGTGGGCGACGAAGCCACTGCAAAAGCATTGCCCGAAGTGGAAAAAGTATCCAGTTACCCAACCACCATTTTTATCGATAAAAAAGGAAAGGTTCGCAAAATATACACAGGCTACAATGGTCCCGCTACAGGATTGTTTTACGAGGAATTTAAACAAGATTTCAATGCACTGATGGATCAGTTGCTGGCAGAATAAAGAATGACAGACCTTGTTTCGAAAGCACGCGAATAACGCAAACGACACAAATTTTCGCAAATAAGACTTTTAAAGTTGAATGCAATTTGCAGGCTTTTGATTCAATAAAATTGCGTTTATTTGAGTTCAAAGAAACTTTTGATACGGGCTTTGAATATCCCGATTTCGAAACATTAACATCGCCTTTCATCATTCATATCACTTTTTATTCTAAATTTGCCGAAACTTTTTACCCACAGCTTTGTTTGAGTAACAAATGAAAAAACTATTCTCCATAGTATTCGCTGCAATGATACTCCTCTCGGGGATGCATCTGTCGCTTGCTACACACTTTTGTGGAGGAGAAGTCTCGGCTGTAAAACTGTCGTTTACACATCAAAATGCCAGTTGTGGCATGTGCTCTACAGAAGCTACCAGTGAAAAAACTATAACTGCCGAAAGCTGCTGCCGAAACGAACTGTCGTTTTATGCTGTTGATAGCAATTATAGTCCGTCAACTTTACAAATCAACCACGCTGCAAATCAACTTTTGCAGGTGTTCGATATTCCCAAAACGATTGGAATTCAATTCAACCATTCTAATTCTACTCTAAACGCAAATGTCCAGCCACCGGGAAATTTTATTGCCAGTGCTGTAAGCCTCCCTGACATTTGTGTATTCCGCATTTAAAGCCAACCCCTAAATCCCCTGAAGGGGACTTTAAGACGTTGTTTCTTTATTGATATCATTATCAATGAAGCAATATATCGTTTCCATTATCCCATTTATTTATTAAAATCAAGGTCTTAAGCCCCTTTAGGGGTTTGGGGTCATCATAAAATTACATCAAAATGAAAACATTAAAATATTTCCTTGTAGCTATTACAGCTATTACTTTAAGTGCAACTGCTTCTGCACAAATGACTGATCATTCAGCAATGTCTGCTCCTAAAACTGAAAGCATTAAAGTTGCAGGCAACTGCGAATCGTGTAAAGCACGTATCGAAAAAGCTGCGAAGGTAGAAGGTGTGACGAAAGCCGATTGGAACGTAAAAACAAAATTACTAACGTTGGTTTATGATCCTTCAAAAGTGAGAAGTGCAGATATTCAGAAGAGAATAGCTGATGTTGGTCACGATACTCCTTTGTTTAGAGCTGAAGCTAAAACGTACAATGCTTTACCTTCTTGCTGTAAATACAGATAAATCAGAACCTAATTCCGGGCAAAGCCTGATTTTGCCCGGAATTAATATATTTCAAAATTCATATTATATTCTAAAAATTCAAACAAAATGAAAACTATAAAATTCTTCATAGCCATTGTGGCACTTACTCTCTCTACAGTAATATTTGCAGCTAATGCAACCAAAACAGAAACCATCAAAGTATCGGGCAAGTGCGAAACATGTAAAGTACGTATCGAAAAGGCTGCCAAAGTGGATGGTGTGACGAAAGCAGACTGGAGCACAAAAACTAAAGTATTGACTTTGGTTTATAATCCTGCAAAAGTGAAAAGCGACGACGTGCAAAAGAAAATTGCCGCTGTAGGTCATGATACACCGAAGTACAAAGCTACTGATAAAGCTTACAATGCTTTGCCGGGTTGTTGTAAATACAGATAAGATGACCCCAGCCCCCTAAAAGGGGTATCCTCTCATTGTAATATTATCACTTTATAAACCTGAACTTCCGAACTGTTGGATATTAAGAGACGATAGTAGCTTAATTCCCCTTCAGGGGTTAGGGGTTCTTAAATTTCCCTTTAGGGGTTAGGGGTTATATTATGTTCAACAAACTAGTCAAATATTTTCTCGAGCACAGGCTGATTACCTTTATCTTTCTGATTGCCTTCGTGGTAATGGGAATCACGTATTCGCCGTTTAATTGGAAAACCGGGATGATTCCCCGCGATCCGATTCCTGTGGATGCCATTCCGGATATTGGTGATAATCAGCAAATCGTTTCTACCGAATGGATGGGTCGCTCGCCCAAAGATATTCAGGATCAAATCAGTTATCCGCTCACGTCGGCATTGCTAGGCATTCCCGGGGTGAAAACCATTCGGAGTACGTCCATGTTCGGCATGTCGTTTATCTATATTATTTTCAAAGATAATGTGGAATTCTACTGGAGCCGGTCGCGCATTCTGGAAAAACTGAATTCGTTGCCTGCCGGAACTTTGCCGCAAGGTGTTCAACCATCGTTAGGACCCGATGCTACTGCACTTGGGCAAATCTTTTGGTATACGCTCGAAGGGCGAAACCCGAAAACAGGTAAACCCAATGGTGGATGGAACCCACAGGAATTGCGCACCATTCAGGATTTTTACGTAAAATATAGTCTGTCAGCCGCCGAAGGTGTTTCGGAAGTGGCTTCAGTGGGCGGTTTTACCAAGGAATATCAGGTGGATGTAAATCCCGAAGCGTTGAAAGCTTTTGGAGTTTCGGTGATGGATGTGATGAATGCCGTCCGCAAAAGCAACCTGGATATTGGTGCCGAAACCGTTGAACTGAATAATGTGGAATACATTATCCGGGGACTTGGCTACGTGAAGAATCTGGATGATCTGGATAATTCGGTTGTTTCGGTGAGGAATAATATTCCGGTGCGCATCAAAGATGTTGCGCGGACTTCCTTTGGTCCTGCTACCCGTCGTGGTGGACTGGATAAAGCCGGAAGCGAAGCCGTGGGAGCGGTGGTGGTAGCCCGTTACGGTTCCAACCCTATGGAAGTGATTGGCAATGTGAAAGCAAAAATCAAAGAAATAGAAGCCGGATTGCCGCAAAAGAAACTGGCTGATGGTAGCATTTCCAAAGTAACCGTTGTGCCTTTTTACGACCGTACCAGTCTGATTAAAGAAACTATCGGAACGCTTGAATCTGCTCTTTCGCACGAAATTCTGATTAGTATTATCGTCATTATCGTGTTGGTGCTTAATCTTCGGGCTTCGGTAATTGTTGCCGGATTGTTGCCTTTGGGAGTGCTGATGACTTTTATTCTGATGCATTTTTTCCATGTAGATGCCAATATCGTGGCCTTGTCCGGTATTGCTATTGCCATTGGGGTGATGGTGGATATTGGTATTGTGGATGTGGAGAACATTCTGCGGCATTTGGAAATGCCCGAGAACAAAGGCATTCGTGGTAAAGAACTGATGAACGTCATTTACCTGGCTACGACAGAAGTGCGTGCTGCGGTGGTGACTTCCATCGCGACCACCATTGTCAGCTTCTTGCCGGTATTTGCCATGGAAGCAGCCGAGGGAAAACTCTTTCACCCGCTGGCTTTTACCAAAACATTCGCGCTGTTGTCGGCTTTTATCCTTGGTATCGTAGTGTTACCGACTTTGGTGCACATTGTTTTTGATATACGGATAGATACAAAGAAAATTCGTCGTTATTTTAATGGTGGATTAATTGTTGCCGGATTGTTATTCGTAGCTATCTGGCAGGTTTGGCCGGCACTGGCTTTGGTGGCAGTGGGAATTAATAACCTGCAGGATTACCGTTGGCCGAAGGAAAGGAAAGAATTCTCCAACTACATCAATATTGCCATAACCGTTTTGGTGGCGTTGTATTATTTGTCCATGGAGTGGCTGCCGTTGGGTGCTCACAACAGTTTGTTCGTTAACTTCCTGTTTGTAGCGGGAATCGTTGCGGTTATTCTGGGTGCTTTGATGACGATGGTGCATTTCTACGAACCGATTCTGCGTTGGGCATTGATTCATAAATGGAAATTCCTGATACTGCCAGCATTTACTTTATTCTTTGGATTGCTGGTATGGCAAGGATTCGATAAAGTGTTTGGATTCGTGGCAACCGGTGTCGAAAAAATTGGTTTGGAGGCACCTGCAAAAACGTTCCCGGGAATCGGTAAAGAGTTTATGCCTTCACTCAACGAAGGTTCGTATCTGCTGATGCCAACCAGTATGCCGCATTCGAGTATCGAGAAAAATCTGCAATATATCGAAACGCTGGATAAACGACTGGCTTCCATTCCCGAAGTGGAAGTGGCGGTGGGTAAATGGGGACGCGTGAATTCAGCGCTTGATCCCGCTCCGGTGCAGATGTTCGAGAATACAATTAATTATCGTCCCGAATATATTCTGAATGAAGAAGGGCATAGGGAACGCTTCAAGGTGGATAAGGAAGGTGCTTTTCTGTTGAAGAACGGAAAGACTTTTAATGCGTCAACAGAAACTTTCCGGGCCATTCCTGCCGATAGTTTAATTCAGTCGGATAAAGGTGAGTACTTCCGTCAATGGCGGTCGCAGATTAAAAAGCCGAACGATATCTGGAATGAAATCGTAAAAGTAACCGATATTCCGGGCTTGACTTCAGCTCCGAAATTGCAACCAATCGAAACCCGATTAGTGATGCTTTCTACCGGAATGCGTGCACCTATGGGCTTGAAAGTCTACGGACCGGATTTGGAATCAATAGAAAAAGCCGGTATGCAATTTGAAAAAGCTTTGAAAGGAGTTCCTTCGGTAAAGGCCTCGTCGGTGTTTTACGACCGGGCTGTGGGTGCACCTTATCTGGAAATAAAGCTGAACCGCGAAAATATGGCTCGTTACGGCATGACTGTTAGTGATGTGCAGGAAATTCTGCAGGTAGCTATGGGAGGTATGGCGTTGAGCACTTCGGTGGAAGGACGCGAACGCTTCCCTATGCGGGTAAGATATGCCCGCGAATTGCGTGATAATCCCGAAGACATCAAGCGGATTTTGATTCCTGCGATGAACGGAACGCAAATTCCGTTGAGCGAACTTGCCGATATCAATTATACGCGTGGTGCGCAAATGATTAAAACCGAAAATACGTTTTTGGTGGGTTATGTCATTTTCGACAAAGTGGAAAGTAAAGCCGAAGTAGATGTGGTGAACGAAGCATCCGACATACTGAAGAAAAAGGTGGATTCGGGTGAATTGAAATTGCCCACCGGAGTGACCTATAAATTTGCCGGAAATTACGAGAATGAAATTCGGGCAACCGAACGCTTGTCCATCGTAATTCCGATTAGTTTATTGCTGATTCTGCTCTTGTTGTACTTCCAGTTCAAAACTGTGACGGCTTCGTTTATCCATTTTTCAGGAGTATTTGTGGCATTTGCCGGCGGATTTATCATGCTCTGGCTTTACGGACAAGGTTGGTTTCTGAACTTCTCCATTGCCGGAATGAATCTGAGAGATCTCTTCCAAATGCATCCGATAAATCTGAGTGTAGCGGTCTGGGTTGGGTTTATCGCCCTGTTTGGTATTGCCACCAACGATGGTGTAATTATGGGAACGTATATTCATCAGGTGTTCGAAGATAAGAAACCCAAAACGGTACATGAAGTCCGAGAAGCAGTGATTGAAGCAGGTAAGAAACGGGTTCGTCCTGCCATGATGACTACGGCTGTGGCGGTAATTGCTTTGTTGCCGGTGCTTACTTCTACCGGAAAGGGTGCGGACATAATGGTGCCAATGGCTATTCCAACTTTTGGGGGAATGATTATTCAGGTAATGACTATTTATGTAGTACCGCTGTTTCAGGCGATGTGGAGGGAGAGAGCTGTTTCACGGGTTTCGCGATTTTCAAATCGCGAGTCTGAAATAGAGTGATATCGGTAACTTTAATCTTCGGTTTTAAAGGGAATAATATCGCGATTTGGAAATCGCGAAACCCGAGTATATGTCGCGAGACCCAATTCAGATTAAAATTGAAAAATATGAAAAAACTAATTTTATATATAGTTTTCTTTGCTTCCAGCATTCAAGGCTATTCGCAGGATTCGCTCATGCATTATCTTGAGTTGGCAACAAAGAATAACCCGACTGTTTTGCAGCGATACAATGAATATCAGGCTTCGTTGCAAAAAATACCGCAGGTGGGCAGCTTGCCCGATCCTCAATTGGAAATGGGCGTTTTTCTGAGTCCGATGGAGTTGATTAGTGGTAATCAGGTGGCGGATATCAAACTGATGCAAATGTTTCCGTGGTTTGGCGTTATCAAAAATGCCAAAGACGAAATGAGTCTGATGGCAAAAATGAAGTTCGAAGCCTTCAGAGATGCCAAGTTGCAGGTCTACTACGATGTGCAGCGTGCCTGGTTCGATTTGTATCGGGTTCGCCAAAACATACGTATTTCTGAGAAAAACGTGGAGCTTTTGAAAACTATTGAGCGACTCACCTTGGTAAAGTTTCGGTCGGGTTCTTCGGGTAGTGGTTCTGCTCTTTCCGGTGGAAATATGTCGGGCAGTGGTGCTCAATCAACTACTTCGGGTTCTTCGGGTATGAATACCATGGGCGGTGGTTCAGGAGCTTCAACGGCTTCTCGGCCTGCAACTTCATCAGGCTCGGCTTCCATGAGTTCAGCAACGGGAGCTTCCGGTTTGTCGGAAGTGTACCAGATTCAGATTGAAACGGCAAGTTTGGAAGATAACATTGCCTCATTGAAAAATGAAGAGCTGGCTGCAGTGGCACGTTTCAATAGTTTGCTGAATCGTCAGCAGAAAATGCCTGTTACAGCAGTTGAGTTGTTGCCTATCGAACCGTTGGATATTGCTTATTTATCGGTTACTGATTCGATGTTTACCCGAAATCCCATGTTGGGCATGTTATCGTATGAGCAACAATCGCTCATGGCGCGCACCAAAATGCAGAAGCAAATGGGACTTCCCATGGTAGGAGTGGGGCTGAATTACACGGTTATCAACAAAAGCGAGATGTCCACTTCGGCCATGAACGGGCAGGACATGATTATGCCTATGCTCACGGTGAGTTTACCTATTTACCGAAAGAAGTACAAATCCATGCAAGCGGAAACCCGGTTTTTGAAAACGGCTTCGGAGCAAAACTATCAGGCAACTGCTAATATGCTGCAAACACAGTATTATGAAGCATTGCAGCAGTATAACGATGCCGCGCGTCGTATGAAATTGTACGATAGTCAAAGTCAGTTGGCAAAAAAATCGTTGGATATTTCCATTAAAACCTTTTCATCGTCGGCCTCCGGTTTAAGCGACATTCTGCGCATTCGCCAGCAATTGCTAGACTATGAATTGAAACAGGTGGAAGCTGTTGTTGAATTTAATACGGCGGAAGCGTTGATAAAACGCTTGATAACGACCCCAAACCCCTAAAGGGGCTTAAAGACCAAGTTTCTGATTTAGGGTTAAAAAAAATACTAATATCTCTTGTTCCCCTTTAGGGGCTAGAGGTCTAAAAATAAAGATAATATGAACAAAATATTTAAAAGTAACTCAAGTTCCCCTTTAGGGGTTAGGGGTCTCCGTTATGGACTCTTGGTTCTTGCCGGACTGTTTCTGGGCTGGTTGTTTTTCCACTCAGGTAATAAATCAACGGAGAAACAACAATTAACAGAAACAAAAAAACAAATCTGGACGTGTGCCATGCATCCGCAGATTCGCCTGGACCATCCCGGTAAATGCCCTATATGTGGCATGGAATTGATTCTGTTGCAAAATGCAGGAGCAAAGATTGACTCCAATGCAGTGCATTTTAGTAAAGAAGCAATGGAATTGGCTAATGTGTCCACGTCGATTGTCAGTTACCAGAAACCGGTGAAAGAAGTTAGGTTGTACGGAAAAGTGCAGGCCGATGAACGTTTGTTGCAAAATCAGGTGGCGCACATTGGTGGTCGGATTGAAAAACTGTTTGTGAACTTCACGGGTGAACCGGTTCACAAAGGACAATTACTGGCTATGATTTATTCGCCCGACTTGATTACGGCTCAACAGGAATTGATTGAGGCAGCTAAAAGTAAACAAACTCAACCCGAAATTTACCAGGCGGCGATGGAAAAACTGATGCAATGGATGCTGACTGACCGACAAATTGCTCAAATAGAAAAATCGGGAAAGGTAAAGACGAACTTTGAAGTCTATTCCAATACGTCGGGAATTGTAACTGCCCGACGTGTCAATACCGGCGATCACGTATCGGAGGGCAGCGTGTTGTACGACATTGCCAACCTTTCGAGCATCTGGGTGCTGTTTGATGCCTACGAAAGCGATTTACCTTTCCTTAAAGTGGGTAATACCATTTCATTTAGCTTGCAGGCATTGCCCGGAACCAATTTTTCGGCAAAAATACAGTTTATCGATCCGGTTATTGATCCGGTGAACCGCGTGGCCAAAGTGCGGGTGGAAGTGAGTAATGGCGGAGGAAAGCTGAAACCCGAAATGTTTGCAACCGGTGTGGTGAAAGCCAATCTGAACGAGTTCAAGGACAAACTGGTTATTCCACGTTCAGCAGTATTGTGGACAGGCAAACGCTCCATTGTGTATGTGAAACAACCCGATACTCAGGAAGTCAACTTCAAGATGCGCGAAATAGACCTGGGCCCTATGTTGGGTAATAGCTATGTGGTGCTTGGTGGTTTGAAGGATGGCGAAGAAATAGTAACCGATGGTACCTTCAGCGTAGATGCTGCAGCTCAATTAGCAGGTAAACCGAGTATGATGAACCGATAGCTGTTTCAGCTGTCTGATCTGTGCAACCGCTTTCAGAGTCCTGTGGACTGCTGACAGGGTTGTCCTTCAACGCTAACAACGAACGAAGTTCCTGTTAGCGTTGAATGTTCAATTTAATAAATATTTCGTTTGCTTTTCTCTCCGTCAAGACTAAACTTCAAATTACGATGTGCCAGTTTGAAACCTTTCAGGTTGATATATATTTGTTCTTCGAACTTTTGAGGAACATCAAAGTAAGAGCGGTTATCTTCCACCACAATGTTTTGGATATCGTCCATGTTAAGTCCTGCTTCTTCTACCAGAAATTCACGCAGATTGCCTTTGGTAAAGCCTTGTCCGAAACCGATATTCATATAAATAGTGATTGGGCTACTTGGTTTTTCAGGCTTTGGCTGTATGTCTAACACCGAAAATTGGATGTTTAGTTCAGATTCCAGCGTCCTGATATCTTCCAACTGATCTTGCTTTATGAGACATATCGATATTCCCGATTTTCCTGCACGTGCGGTACGTCCGCTTCGGTGGGTGTAATGCTCGGTTTTTTCGGGTAAATGGTAATGGATAATGTAATCCAGGTCTTTTACATCGATACCCCGGGCGGCAATGTCGGTAGCTACCAACAGGTTTATACGGTTTTTTTTGAATCCGCGCATCACTTTGTCACGCATTTCCTGATTCAGGTTGCCATGTAGTGCATCAGCTGTCACCTCAAAGCCTGCCAACTGCTTTGCCAATCGCTTGGCAGCCACTTTAGTGCGGCAAAAAGCAATTCCACGTTCGTTCGGGTGTTCTGAAAGGAAAGCTTTCAGATATTCCAGTTTATGACCTTGTTTATAAATCAGATATTCGTGTTCTATTTTCTGATTCACAAATTCCTCAGCATTAATGCGTATTTCCGTAAAATCGGGACGCAAATATTCACGGATGATTTGTTTAACATCATCAGGCATAGTTGCTGTGAAAAGCATCTTAGTTATATTTTTGTTGCATAACGTCAGAATTTTATCTATTTCCGCTTTAAAACCCATATTCATCATTTCGTCGGCTTCGTCGAGTACCAGATACTTCAAATCAGCGAGACTTAGTGCATTCCTGTCTAATAAGTCAATCAACCGTCCGGGCGTTGCTACCACCACGTGTGTGGCACGTTTCAGTTTTTGTATCTGATCATCAATAGGTACTCCACCATACACAGCCTCAGCAAATACGCGCGACAGATATTTTGAGAACAGGAAGAATTCGCGAGCTACCTGTTGCCCCAGTTCACGTGTAGGAACCAGCACCAGGGCTTGTATTTTGGGAAGTTTAGGGTCGATGGTTTGAAGGATAGGTAAGCAAAAGGCAGCGGTTTTTCCGGTTCCGGTTTGTGCTACTGCTACTAAGTCAGTATTATGATTGAGTATATGTGGGATAGCCTGAAACTGAATATCGGTAGGTTGGGTAATATTATTTCCTTCAAGGGCCTGAATGATATTATCGTTAATTCCTAAGTCTGCAAAAGTCATTTTATTGTTTTTTAGTTGAGGGGGACAAAGATACTTGTTTTTAAACGATTAAAATAGAATAGCACATAACTTTTCCAAAGGTTGATACAATGAAAAAGTTATATCGGGATAATTAATATAAAGTACTGTAACAAAGTTCAAAAGCAAAACTATTGGTACATGAGTTTGTTTTACTCTTTACAAACCAATAAAATTACATTAATATGAAAACAAAATTTTTTTATTCAATGATTCTCGTAGTAGGATTAATTTTTGCCGGTTCAACTGTTGCTAGTCTGAATGCCCAGACGACTACCACCACAACGAAACAAACAACTACAAAAACCACAACGAAGCCGGTTGCTAAGAAGTACACTTGCCCGGAGCACCCTGATGTCGTAATGAGCAAACCCGGAAAATGCCCGAAATGCGGCATGGCTTTGGTAGAAAAGAAAGCGATGAAGAAAGAGATGATGGAAAAGAAAACAGAAACTACCAAGAAGGAAAAAACTACAAAAGAAAAAGCAATGCCTATGTAATTTGTTTTTTGTTGTAAATAATAGTTATTGATTAAATAAATAAAGACCGTCGGCATTGTTGCAGACGGTCTTTAGTGTGTTATGCCGAATAAATTATTTCAAATGAGCTCTAAGCATCCAGGCCATTTTTTCGTGAGTTTCCATTAATCCGGTAATAAAATCACTGCTGCCAAAATCAAATAAATCGTCAGCAAAGCGGGTCACGTTTTCACGTAGTTCAATAATAATAGCCTCGTGGTCGCTAAGTAAATCTTTAATATAGCTAAGGCTGTCATTACCTTCTCTCGATTCTTCGTTCAGCTGTGTCAGTCTCAGATATTCACCCATAGTTCCTTCGGCATAATGACCGATTGAGCGGATACGTTCAGCTACCTGATCAATGATTCCTTCCAGTTCATCATATTGACCTTCAAAGAATTTATGTACTGATGCAAAATCAGGACCTTCCACATTCCAATGTGCATTTCTGGTTTTAATATAAAGTACGTGTTCGTCCGACAAAAGTTTGTTTAGAGCGTCAGCTACCTGAACTGAATTCTCAGGTTTGATTCCAATTTGAGTTTTCATTTTTTCTTACTTTTTTTTTGTAATAAATTCAATTAATTTGTTTCACTGTCTAAAGCGCAACTTTTTTTACTTTCTCGACGGTGATTATAATGAAACAAAATTAGGAATATCTGGTTCGAAATTATTACACAATTTTAGGTAAGAGTTACATGATTCACAGGTTTTAAAATAGTTACGAGTAAATAGTTACGAGTTACATGCTTCGACAAGCTCAGCACAAGAGTCTGTTTCTCTGAATATTGCTTTGGTAACACTTATTCTTCAACTGATTTATTTTTCATCAACACTTTCAACATACTTGGTAAAACAATTAATAACAAAGGTAAGGCCAGGATTAATCCGCCAATAACTGCTATAGCTAATGGCTGATGCATCTGAGCACCTGTGCCAATGCCCAACGCAAGTGGTATTAGTGCAACAATAGCTCCGGTGGCAGTCATTAGTTTGGGTCTAAGACGAGCCGAAATGGCATATACCAATGCATGATTCAGGGTTGATTTTTTCAGTTCAAACAAAAATTGCTGAATAGTGAAAATACAATTCTCACCTATGATACCCACAATCATAATTAATCCGGTATAACTGCCTACGTTCAGCGGTGTGTTGGTTACAAACAGAGCGAATACACCTCCTGCAACTCCCAGTGTGCTGATAAAGATGACCGTGAGCGAAAGTTTCAAGTCTTTAAACATAAACAGCACCACCGTAAACACCAGCAAAGCAGCTATTAAAAGTATTTTGAGCAGTTCTGAGAACGATTGTTGTTGCTCGGCATAGGAACCGCCATATTCAATCTGATACGAAGGAGGTAAATTGATTTTCTTCAGTTTAACCTGGATATCTTTCATTACACTTCCAAGGTCGCGGTTGTTGAGGCGTGAGGTAACCACACCCATAGTTTGCAGATTCTCGCGTTCTATTTCGGTTACACCACTCAGGATAGTGAAATCGGCCATTTGACTTACCGGAATATAATCGCCGGTGGCAGTACAAACTTTAGCATCCTTCATTTTTTCAATCGGAGTTTTATTATTCTGCGGGAAAATCATTCGGATATCGGTAAGCTGTTCCTTTTCAGGAATAGAGCCAATCACTACGCCGGAAATATAAGTCTGTGCCTGTGCTTGCAAATCAGCCGGATTCAATCCAAACTGTTTGAGCTTTTCTTCTTTCGGCATAATCTTCAACATGGGACCTGCCACCACGATGCCATCAAAAACATCAGCTGTTCCTTCAATCGTTTTAATGCTATCGGCTACTTGTTTCGAAAGTGCTTGCAGTTTCAGGTTATTATCACCAAATATCTTTATTTCTACCGGCTGAACGCTGCTCATTAAATCACCGAGCATATCGGTAATTACTTGTCCGAAATCAACTTTCAGAGCAGGCAATGTCTTTTCAATGCGTAAGCGGATATCGTTCGAAACATCTTCCGTGTTTTTATCCCGTTTCGTTTTCAATTCAATCAGGTAATCGCCGCGGTTGGGCTCGGTAATAAAGAACCCCATTTGAGTTCCGGTACGTCGCGAGTAAGTTTTTACTTCGGGTGTTGTTTCCAGAATTCTGTCCACTTCGTTCAGCATGCGGTTGGTTTCTTCGAGGGATGTTCCCGGAGGTGAATTATAGTCTAGTACTATCGAACCTTCGTCCATTTCGGGCAAGAATCCTGTTTGTAATTTTGGTAACATAAATACTAAACTCATTATCAAAATAAGCACAAAAGCAATACTGATATAAGGACGTTTTATGAAAACCTCAATCCATGGGCGATGTTTTACCAAATGTACTTCTTCGGCTGTTGATAAACTTCTGTCCTTCGAAAATAGCAGGTAAATAACCGGTAAGCCAAGCCAGGTAATGACAAAGGAACAAACCAGCGTCACAATCATAGTCTCAGTTAGAATTTTAAAATAAGCTCCCGCCACTCCTGACATTAATTCAAATGGAATAAGAATGACTATGGTGCTAAGCGACGAACTTATCATGCTTGGGAATAAGAAACTAACGGCTTTACCCACGAGTTCTTTCGGTTTCTTATCGGGAAATTCTTCGTGTGTACGGTGAATTTGTTCCACCACAATAATGGCATCGTCAATAATAAGCCCAATGGAAGCGGCAATGGCACCAATGGTCATGATATTGAAATCGAAACCGATAAATTTCATGCTGATAAACGTAAGCGCCAACGTAAGCGGAATGGTGATTAATAAAACCGAACCTGCTTTGTGCGACCGCAGGAATAACAGCACCACCAGAATGGCCAACGCCAACCCAATCCAAAGTACATCGATAATACTGCGAATACTGGTTTTTACAAATTCCGCCTGATTATAATAAGGTTTGAGCGTAACGCCTTTGGGCAAGATTTTATTCAGTTCATCTACTTTCTGTGAAACCTGGTTAGCAACATCCACCAAATTACTTTTGGGTTGTTTAACTACAGCAATTAAAGGGACATCTTTTCCATCAGCTTTAATTTTGATGTATTCGTTCTGCTCGGCGATCTGAACGGTAGATACATCACCAATCTTTACTTTTCGGATACCATTGTCGAAAATAACCAATTGCTTTAATTCATCAATGTTTTTGAGTGTGGCATCGGTTACGGTGAGATACAATCGATTATAATCCACTGTGTAACCGGTGGATTTAATAAAATCTGTCGATTGAAGAATTTTTTGGATATCAAGCGGATTAATCTTCAATACGTTTAATTTATGTTCATCCAATATGATGCGGTATTCCTTTTCTTTTCCTCCAATAACCTGCACCGAAGCAACTCCCGGAACACGCGACAAGTATGGTTTGATAGTGTATTGAGCAATCATTTTAAGCTCAATAGGATTTTTGGTGTCCGACTGAAGCGAATAACCCATAACCGGCAGAATGGAGGGATTCATTTTCTCTACCGTAATCTGTACATCGGGAGGCAAATCATTTTTTATCTGCGAAATTTGTGATTCAACCTGTTGTTTGTCGAGGTCTATGTCCGAATCCCAGTTCATAAAAGCAGAAATCTCACAACTTCCCAAACTGGTTGTACTGCGTATTAAATGCAGATTATCCACCCCCTTGATAGCATTTTCGAGTGGTTTGGTAACCATAACCATCATTTTCTCCACGGGCTGTTCACCGTTTTGAGCAATAATTTTAATCTTTGGAAAAGTTACATCAGGGAATAGCGATGTTTTCATACTCTGATAGGAGAAAGCTCCACCTATCAGAATAAGCAATAAAATAACTGCTATCGGACTTTTTAAACGGACAAAAATCTTTTCCATATTACTTCGTCACTTTTACCACAGTACTGTCATTCAAACCGTAACCACCTTCACTGACAACCATGTCGGTGCTTGTCAGACCTGATGATAATGCCTCAACCATATCATCGTTTTCAATGCCTTTCTTTATCGGAACTTTTATAGCAAGTTTATTATCAACTACTTTCATAACCCAAAATTCAGTTTGTGTTTCGTTGGTCATAATTGCATCACGAGGTACCAAACAGGTTTTGTTGTGTCTCGACTTTAGAATTTCCACTCCCAGATTGAGGTTTTCCGGCAATTTCTTATTGGTATGAGGTTTTATCAGTATTTGTTGCGTTTGATTAGCTTCATCTACTGTGGGCAGAATTTGATAAACCGTTCCGTCAAATTTGTTGTTCTCATCCAAAACCAGTGTACATCTTGTTCCGGTTTTTATCAATGAATTGTATTCGAACGGCAAATTTAATTGCACCAATACTTCATTGCTTTCGGCCACTGTACATAGCGAACCACCTTCTACCACGTAAGCTCCGTTTTCGGTTACATTCAATGCACTTATCACACCGTGCGAAGGAGCAAACACCTTAATCAATCCTATATTTCCTGACCCAGAATTCTCCAGAGCCTTGTTTTCTTTGGTTTGTATCTCGAATAACAATTGTCCTTTTTTCACCGTATCGCCAAACTTCACCGTCATTCGGTGCACATAACCGGAAATAGGCGAAACCACCAGATTTTTTTTCAGGTAAATGGTTTTACCATTAAAACTAAGTTTATTGTCAATGCCACCAAAAGTTACCGGAGAAGTCTTTACGCTGACAACCGGTTTTTGTTCTTCTTCCTTTGCTTCTTTTTTAGCACATGAATTCAGCATGATTGATGCCAGGCATATTGAAAAGATGATTGAAATGTTTCGCATCGGGATAATTATAAATTATAAATTGTTAATTGTGAACTATCAACTCGTTAGTAGTTCCAGTAATTGTAAGAGTTTACCAGCAGTTGCTTTTCCATTCGTTGCAACAAGTAATCCTGTTTCTTAGCGGTAATGTCTTTCAACAGGTTTTTGAAATCCATGACCGAAACCAAACCTTGCGAAAGTTCATTCTCATATACTTTGTAGAGTTTATTGTACTGAAGCAATTGATTTTCGAGAATCGTCCCGCGATCGTCAAGTGATTTTAGCTGACTCTTAATTTTATCTTTATTGATTTGTTGCTGTGTGAGGAAATGGTTTTTTTCAAACTGAAGCGTATTGATATTTACGCTCGACTTTTCTTTTTCCAGTTTTCGTTGGTTACCGTCGTACAGGTTCAGGCTGAAAGTCAATCCGGCACTGAATCCAAGTCGGTTAAAGCTGGGAACGTTTACTGCATTCAAACCCGCATTGGCAAAAGCACTTAGCTGCGGTTTGTATTTCAGTTCACTGATGGATTGGTCAGCCATAATACCCAGACTATCCAGTTTATACGAAGCCAGGAACCGGGAATCAGAACCTGTTTCAGGTTTCAGTTGCAAATTCAGTTCCTGAATCTCTACGCTGGCAGAATCATTGATGCCACAAAGCAGATTCAAATCATACACGTTGCTTTTATAATCGTCGTCGAATGATTTGTTGCTGAGTTCCATATTTTGCCGCTCAATTTGCAGCAGCATCAAATCCGATTGTTTGTAAACAGCCTGTTGCACGAGCTTTTTCATAATACTCAATTGCTCATCAAGTTGGTTCTGCACAGTTTCTGCATTTTTCAATTGCGCTTTCGATTTCAGACAAAGGATATACTGATACCCTACCAACTGTTCCATTTCATGAATAGTCATGGAGGTTGAGTTCTCATTTTGTTTGCGCGAAATGTCCGACTTTTGGGAATAAACCTTGTAGTTCATGTTTCCAAGCAGCGGTTGCTTCAGCGAAATGAAAGCCTGATATTGTCCACCGTTGGTAATTCCTAAATCATAACCTGAATAGTTGTCGGTACCGGCAGAAGTAAGGTCTAAGCGATTTGTATTGTTGGTGTGGGTAATGATAGGAGCAAAGAGGACGTTCGATTCCAGGTTGATTTCCGGATTTTTCAGAATGCGTTCGGTTTGTTGTAAATCAAGAGCAATGATTTTAGTATCGTTCTTGTTTTTCTGAATCAGCGGACTGGTTATCTTCGCTTTTTCGAGGTAGAAATTCAAATCGCGTTGTTGGGCATTTGTAATTTCAAACACAATCAACAATGATATTATCAGTATTAGAAACCTCTTCATTCTTACGGAGTTATTAATTTAGGAAATAATATATTTTGAGAACAATTGAGCAGCAAAGATACACATTTACAGATAACTTATTAAATTCCTTCGAAATTTGTTCATTCCATTTTTTCATAATTATCATTTGTCACAGACTTATAACACGTGTTTCCGAACAATAATAAATATGAAACAAGTTCGAAATAAGCCAAACGTACTTTTGTATAAAAATTGGAAAAAGAATGAAAAAGTGTTTTTACTTAATCTTATTGCTTGTAAATTGCATAAATTCTAATGCGGGAGTCATTCAGGGTGTTGTAAAAGAATCTAAAAGCGGAGAGGCACTGGTAGGGGCAACCATATTTATAAAAGGTCAAACCCAGAATGGAATTTCAAGCGGGCTGGATGGTTCATTTCTGCTGCGGAATGTTTCAGGTAGTTCAATAACGCTGGTTTGTAATTACATGGGTTGTAAAACACTGGAGAAAGAAGTGGTGATTCCTGCTTCGGGCACAAGTAAAATAGTGCTGGAACTCAGTTCGTCGGATTTAGAATTACACGAAGTAGAGGTTGTGGCAAAGGGTAATGCTACCGATCAAAGTGCCAGAAATCTTGAAAAAATATCTTCGAATGTTGTCAATATCGTTAGTGCAAGAAGCATTGAATTATCACCCGATTTAAATATTGCCAATGTAATTCAGCGCGTTTCGGGAGTCACAATCGAAAGAAATGCCACAGGCGATGGGCAATATGCCATAATACGCGGTATGGATAAACGCTTTAGCTACACGATGGTAAATGGAGTGAAGATACCGGGCACCAACAACAAATACCGCTATGTTCCACTGGATATTTTCCCCTCTTTTCTGGTAGATAGATTGGAAGTTACCAAATCTCTCACTCCCAATATGGAAGGAGATGCATTGGGTGGTGTGGTAAACATGGTGATGAAAGATGCTCCCAACCGTTTTCAGATGAACTTGAATATTGCAACAGGATATAATGAGATTTTTCTGGAAAGAAATTTTCAGGGATTTAATTCCGGTGCAGTGAATTATAAATCGCCCTACGAAATTAACGGCGAAAGTTATACCGCCACTCCCAAAGATTTTACAACTCAAAATCTTGATTTGAAGACTTACCGGCCCATGCCCAATATAGTAGGTGATTTTTCAATAGGTAATCGATTTTTCAATAAAAAACTGGGTGTAATTCTGGCAGCAAGTTTCAGTAATAACTACAAAGGCAGTAATAGCACCAATTATGGAACTGAAAATGATACGTTGAATTTGCCGCTGATATCAGGAAAAAGTTACCGCACTGTATCCGAACAATCAACTCAGTTAGGCCTTCACAATAAGATTGATTTTCAGCTGAATAAATTTCACAAACTCATTTTGTATAATGCGTATATGAATTTTACCTCAGAGCAGGTTCGTGAATCCGGCAGTATCGATTTGAACAATAGCAGCAACTCCCTGTCAAGTTACTCCCTGCGATACAAATTGAATAAACAGCAGCTGTTGAGTTCCGTATTACAGGGCGATCATACCTTCTCAGAAAAAATAAAAGCAAACTGGTCGGTGGTGTATGGTAATGCCCTGAATCAAACGCCCGATTACATTAATCTTTCCATGTTTAATGAAATCAGCAATAATGTAAAGTTACCTCTTACTATTTCCAACGGAGGTTCTACCCGTCGGTGGGAACATAATACGGATCAGGACTGGGCGGAGTATTTTAATCTGATATTTACACCAACAATAGCAACATTACCTGTGGAAATATCTACCGGAGGAGTCTACCGAAATAAGCAGCGTACCAGTTTTTTCAACGAATATAACTTCTTTGCAGTGCTAAACTCCGACTTTAAATCGACTCAGGGAAGAGATTGGAATAACTTCTCAGAGATACAGTGGAAAAGTGAGGTTGATTTAAATAATACCGATCCGTTGAACTATAATGCTCACGAAAAGATAGCAGCCGGCTACCTTCAATTTAAAACTGAAATGAATAAACTGGAAATTGTAGGTGGAGTAAGAGCTGAAAATACCTACCAAAGTTATGTGCTCAAGTATACCAAAGGCGATGTACCCCCTGTTGGGAAACAACAATATACCGATTTCCTTCCAAGCTTACATTTTAAATTTATGCCTACCGGCAAGCAAAATATTCGTGCGTCTTACTTCCGGTCAATCAACCGTCCTGGCTTTTTAGAAATCGTTCCTTACATAGTAGTGGGCGAAGAATATACCGAAAAGGGTAATCCCGATATAAAACATACCGTAGCCGATAACATTGATGTGCGGTATGAATACTTCCCCAAGCCGTTAGAGCAATTGCTTATCGGAGCATTTTATAAGAGAATAAAAGATCCCATAGAATACGGTTGGAGTACGCCACAAGGCAGTAAAGGCAATGTATATTATATGCCTGATAACTACGGAACGGCCAGAAATCTGGGTTTGGAACTTGATTACATAAAATACTTCAATTTCATTGGTATTAAAGCCAACTATACTTTTACAAATTCATCCATCTCCACACTGAAAAAGTATTACGTTCATAAAGAGACCGGTTGGCAATATGATGATATGATGCAAACCCGCCCTTTGTATGGTCAGTCGGCACATGTTGCGAACTTAAGTTTGCTTTTCAAGGATACTAATTCCGGCTTGGACGGACAATTATCCGGAAATTATACAGGCGATAGAATTTATCTGGTATCCAGGTATTACAATGATGATTTGTGGCAACGGGGTTTTGTTCAATTGGATGCTTCAGTGGAGAAGAAGTTTAAAAATGGTATGAGTATTTACCTGAAAGCTAAAAATCTTTTAAATTCCCCGATGGAATTATATGTAAAAAAAGTGAATCCGGCTAACAGTACCGTAATTAGTCAGGATGCAAACAGCAAGACTACCACCGTTCGTCAAGATCATTATATGCAATCATTTATGGTAGGATTCAGGTATAAAATCAATTAGAAATTAATATAATTATTCGCAATGCATCCTACTGTTTTTATATTATGGAATATAATGCACTGAAGTGGGTCTCGCGATTTTTTGTATTATGGATTAAAGTGCACTAAAGCGGGTCTCGTGATTTTTATATTATGGAATAAAGTGCACCTAAGTGGGTCTCGCATTTTTTTATATTATGGAATAAAGTGCACCTAAGTGGGTCTCGCGATTTTTAATCGCGTTCTTTTAATACCGCGATTAAAAATCGCGAGACCCTACTTAAATTCTATAAACTAGAACATTATGCAGATAATCAGATAAATCAATTATAATCAATAATCAATCAAAAAATCAAAATGAAAACAAAAGTTTTTTCTATTAGTTTTTTCTTATTTTGTTTAGTCCTTGCCAGTTGTTCAAAGGATGAAGTGGCTCCTATTAATGTGACTTTAGGAAGCGGGACAGCCTCAGGAACATGGAAAAAAGGTGGAACCTACACCATCAATGGTAGTTTGACTATTCCTAAAGATTCTTCTCTGACTATTGAAGAGGGAGTTACGGTTCTCTTTGCCGATTCAGCCAAAAGAAGTGAGATTATTGTAAACGGGAACATTTATGTGATGGGAACATCTTCCAATCATGTAAGGTTTACTATTCCTGCGCAGTACAAAACAGCTGCTAATGCCATGAAAGGTTTTTGGGGTGGTATAGTAGCTTCGCCAACCAATACGGAGATTTTAATTCTGAATGCTGAAATCGAATATGCAGGTGCAGTTACGACATCCAATTCACTATCGGTAATTAATGGGTTGTATAAAGCCACAGCAGGAGAAAAAATACCGGCTTTGTATGCCAGCAATCCGGCAGGTAAAGTAGTGGTTATGAATAGCAAAATCACCAATATAAAAGAAGATGTTTTTTATATGGAAGGCGGTAGTATTATTTTTGCTAACAACACATTCGGTCCTTCGGGATTAGAGAATGGTGGCGTAATGAACCTGAAATCGGGTTGTACGGCAGATATGGCCTACAATGTTGTTTTTAGTTCTAATTCTGACGCATTCAAGCTTTCAAATACAGGAACTAAAACACCACAAACACATGCCGTAGCTTATAATAATACAATTGTAAATTGTGGTTGGAGAAGACCGGACATTAAAGGTGGATCCATTTGGCTAGAAAAACTGGTATATGCCGAACTGTATAATAATCTGTTGGTAAACAACCGTTGGGGAGTGAAATTCAGTGGAGCCGATAGCAGAACAGTGTATGATTATACCTATTACTATGGTTACGATCAAATTACCGTTGATCAGTTTACACCCAATGCCACTTCATGGAAAGAAGTAGTAAGAGGAGTACATGACATAGCCGGAACAACAGCTAAATCCAACGATCCTAAATTTGTAAATTATCCTTTGAATAATTCGGGAGTGGTAAATAATGTTTTTAGCGATGGTGTTTTAAACTATACTTTCAGCACCGATTGGGACTTTCACTTGCAAGCCGGTTCGCCTGCTTTAACAGGAGGCAAAACCGATGTAGTAAGAAACTTTCCGAATGGGCTAACCATAAAAGGCGTTGCTTATAGTGCTCCTGCAGCATCTGCATTCTTTGGTGCTTTTGGAACTAAATAAAAGTATTCTGAGTCACGGACTGATTAATGTCAGTTGTCTATAGACTATAGTCTATAGACAACTGATAAGTAACGTTTGCCTATCTAGAACTCTCATTAATGTTAAAAAATTATTCAAATGAAAAAAACAAAATCAATATTCGTATTACTTATAGCGGTTTTCGCACTAATGGCTTTTACTCCGGCAAAGAAATCAAAAGCAGTAGGTGAGGGTTCCGCTATTACTCTCAAAACCTATAAAAAAGCATTGAACTTTTTTGTCATCAGCGACTGGGGTTGGAGTGGGGGCAAAGACCAACAGCTGGTAGCTGATGGAATGACCAAACAAGCCGAAATAATTGATCCGCAATTTATTGTTTCGTGTGGTGATAACTTCCAGATAGCCGGAGTAGCTTCTACACAGGATCCGTTGTGGACGAACAATTTTGAGGATGTGTATAAAAACATTGCGTTGCAAATTGACTGGTATCCTGTGCTTGGAAACCACGACTATAAAGGCAACACGCAAGCCCAACTGGATTATTCAAAGATCAGTCGCCGTTGGAGAATGGAAGACCATTATTATACTTTTGTCAGGAAAGTGAATGATTCCATTTCAGCCCGCTTTATTTTTCTGGATACTCCTCCTTTGATAGATGAGTATTATCAAAAACCGGGTTATCCCGATGTTGTAAAGCAGGATTCAGCCCGTCAGATTCAATGGTTGAATAATGTGTTGGCTAACTCAAAAGAACAATGGAAACTGGTGTTCGGACATCATCCGGTTTACTCTGCCAGTGATAAACATGGTAATACGCCGGATATGATTCGTAAGGTAAAACCATTGCTCGAAAAATACAATGCCCAGTTTTATTTCTGCGGACATGACCACGACTTCCAACACTTGCGCGAAAAAGGGAAGAATGTTGATTATGTAGTTACAGGTACAGGTGGCGAACCACGTCCGAGTTCAAAGAATGAACTGTCGCTGTTTAGTAATTCTACAGCCGGTTTTTCTGAGGTTGCTTTTCATGCCGATAGTATTCGTGTGGTATTTATGGGAGCCAATGGCGTTCCTCAACATGTCATTGAACGCTCATACAGATAAAAGAATTTTCTCTTTATTTTACGTTATGTTTTTCTGTGAAGGAGCTGCTTGTGAAAGCAGCTCTTTTTGGTAAAAATAAAAATCCAACCGAAGTGGGTTGAACATTACATTTTCGAAGAAAAGCCACGCGGCGAATGTAAATAGCCGTACGGCGAAAACAAACCGCCACGTGGCGGAATAAAACCGCCATGCGGCAAATGGAAATAGCCACGTGGCGGAAACAAATAGCCATGCGGCGGAATAGAACCGCCACACGGCAGAACGAAAAAGCCATGCGGCAGAACGAAAAAGCCATGCGGCGGAGCGAAAAAGCCGCGTGGCAAAATGGAAAAGCCATACGGCCTATTAAGTATGACCTATTATATTTTGTGATTTTTTTTCTTTTCCATGTGGAGCTCGTAATAGTTCAACTATAATGAAGGAATTTTTTCGAAAAGGCCTGATTTTAGCCATTCATTTATTCCTTTCTTGCATATGTTGAAAAGGATGGGTCTAAATTAAAAAAGGAAGAAGTATTACTTTTTTAATTATCTACAATTGGTTATCGTATTTCATTGCATTTTCTTTTGATTTCTTTGTTTTACCTCCAAATGCATACGTAAAGCCCAGATAAATAGTTTGCGAAGTACGTCTGCGGATTTCTATACGATATAAATCGGGTGTATCCAGTATGTATTTGTTTCTCATGCTATTGAAAATATCCGACACGGTGAGTATTATGGCTCCTTTCTTTTTAAATACTTCTTGTTTCAGACCGGAGTTCATCACAAATGAAGGAACTTTCTTTCCCTGCGGAGTCAACGTTTCGGCACTGTAATTGGATGTAACCTGCCACACCATGCTTTTAGTCAGATTACAACTTATATTCCCATTGGCCGACCAGAAAACAGTGGATTTGTTGGTGCTATAACCAAGAGCTGAAGCATCTATTGTATTGTAAAAAGTATTCGTCGCTAGGTTGAAATTTAGTATTTTCCCGATAGATGAAGAAAGTATAAGTTCTAATCCGGCAGACTGACTTTGAGACAGATTCTGTAATGTTGTTTTAAACACATTATTGCCCAGATTGGTGAGAATGCTTGTAATTAAGTTGTAACTATTTCGGTAGTAAAGTGTCGATAAGAAAGAAGTTGCACTCTTTTTAAACTGATAACCTAACTCAAAGGAATGAATGTCTTCAGGTTTCAGAGTAGGATTACCTGCCCGGATGTTATTCATATCCTGATATTCGGGAAAAGGGTTTAATTCTTCATCCTGAGGGCGGCGAATGCGATGACTGTAGTTTAACTGCAATTCATGTATATCCGACAATTTATAGGATAAATGTAATGTAGGATACAAACGGGTATAGTGATTAATAATGGTTGAATCTAATGTTACCAAATGTGCATTGGTATATGTTTGTTCTCCGCGCAGACCTGCCAGAAAACCAAACTTACCTATTTCCTGTTCCATGGTAACATACAACACATGAGTATTTTCCGAACGAACAAAACGGTTTGAACGCTGAAGGTCATTTTCCCACACATTTGTTGAAGCAAATAAGGTGTCCCGCTTTATATCCAAATCATTATTGGCCTGTTGATATAAATAACCTGCCTCAAACTTACTCTTTGCAGTAATTGGCAACGAATATTCTACTGCCAGTTCGGATTGATTATTTAAATGATGATAAAATATATTATCCTGACTCAGGGGATGAACAGGAATTAAATACGTGTTTCTGTAATAGCTGTCTTCTGTTTCGTGCGAAAAGGAACTGACATAATTTACATTCAATTCATGTCCTTCTTTATTAAACTTATGAGTATAATTGGCGTTGACCTCCAAATCCGATTCCATTTCGGGCAATCTTCTGTCACGGTTATAATTCCCGGTGACAGTATGAAGATTATTTTGTAAAGAATAGGAGGTAGTGTCCAATTGTGTTTTTAAGCGATAATTCAAATTGGCCGATGCACCAAACTGATTCTTATCATTTAGTTTATAATCAAAACCCGTACTTGCAATATAGGATACTGGCATAGCATGACCAATTGAATATGTTTTGGAATATGTGGCCGAATGCAGGGAATCATACGAAGTGGAGGTGATATCATTAATTCTGGTACGACTATCCCGGCGAATACCAAAACTACCGAACAGATTCACTTTGCCCGGATTATAATTAGCTGATAAGTTGAAGTTTCTTCTGCCCTGATTTCCAATATTGGCAGTCACTACGCCATTTAATCCAAGGCTCTTATTCTTTTTCAATACAATGTTGATAATACCTGAAGTACCATCGGGTTTATACTTAGCAGAAGGATTGGTAATGATTTCAATCTTTTCAATGGAACTTGCCGACATTTGCTGGAGTATTGCTGCCTGATTTATATTCAACATGGCTGAAGACTTACCATTAATCAGAATAGTTACATTCTCCGAACCACGCAAACTAACATTGCCATCCATATCTACCTGAACAGATGGTATATTCTGCATTAAATCACTTACCGAGCCCGATTTGCTCATTAAATCCTGACCCACATTAAATGTTTTCCGGTCAATAGTGTTGATAAAAGTAGATCGTTGACCAACTACTTCTACCTGACCTAAAGTCTTGCTGGTTTCATACAAATATAATTTACCCAGATCAATTTTATTTTGAGCGGTACTGATAAGCACTTTTATTGAATCGGTTTTATCATACCCGATAAAACTATAACTGAGTTTATATTCGCCGGTAGGGAAACCTTTAAATACAAATAAGCCGTTTTTGTCAGTCACACTCTGAGCAACAATGCTGTCCTTTTTATTTCGTACTGTTATTTTGGCAAACTCTATCGGACTATCCGTGGATTTTTCAATTATATATCCTTTGATACTGGTAGGTTCAAGCAATTCGGCAAATATCCCGAAAATGCAGATCCATAGAAATAAGGCGGTGGTTAAGATTCTTTTCATTATAAAATTGTTATTCCGATTTGGTTTTTTCTTTAACTGATTGATTGTAGTTTTAGAATTACTTGTTAGCTGTAGAGTTAAATTTATTTAAAGAAAATGATAGATTAGAATGGATAATCATTCAGTTTTTTAATGAGGCACAAAATTATTCAAATTAAATTCCAAATAGATTAAAAATCCTGATTCCCGGATTGAGAAATGCAATTGTAATAGAAATTTAATTTGTTCAGTGCGGCAACAAAGAACTGTTTCATGAATTCGTAACACTGATTAAATATCATTGATACATGTTTGAAATACTTTTGCAAAATTCATAAATTAAAACTTTCCATTTTGAAAAAAAATATCCATTCATTCAACATCTCATTTATTCTTCTAATCTTATTATTAGTTTTCTCGTGCAAACAGGGAGATGTTGCGACATCAAAACTTCCTGAATCAATTCAAACATCTGACACCACTCAGATTACACAGTTAGTATTTGCTGCAGATTTGCACTATGGAATTACACGGGCGTTTAGAGGAAATGCCGTTGATGCAAACATCGTGAATGAAGCAATGGTAAAACAAATCAATGCTTTGCCTACAGCTGTATTTCCAACAGATGAAGGCATTAATGCAGGAAAGAAAGTAGGTTTTATTGATTATATAGCTATTGGCGGAGATATTACCAATCGTCAACAATCCGGCATTCAGTCGGCAACTGCTTCGTGGGCTCAGTTTAGTGCCGATTATTTAAACGGAATTACATTGAAAAACAAACAAAATAAATCTGCAGAGTTTTTGCTTACTTGTGGTAATCATGATGTATCCAATGCTATAGGTTTTTATAAAACGATGAGTCCTGCTATTGATAATGCTTCTATGGTGAATATCTATAACTTAATGCTTAAGCCATCCACTCCTAAAACATCATCCACCTATAATTACAATACGGATAAGCCCAACTATTCCAAAGATATTGTTGGAGTTCATCTAATGTTTGTCACCATGTGGCCCGATTCTGCTAATCGGGTTTGGATGGAAAAAGATTTATCCACAATCAATGCCTCTACTCCGGTTATTCTGTTCACTCACGATCCGGCAGGAGGGGAACCGACACATTTCACCAATCCACTTGGCGATCATGGTTTAACTGCTGATTATGAAAATGAGATAGAAGAAAGGTATAAAGGCATGTTAAGTCTGCAAAAAGAATTTGCAGTCTTTTTAAAAACGCACAGTAATATCAAAGCCTATTTTCACGGACACACCAATTACAATGAGTACTATACTTTTGTAGGACCCGATGGTGACGTTAATCTACATGTTTACCGTGTAGATTCACCCATGAAGGGAGCTGCCTCCGGCTCGGATGAAACAAAACTTTCATTTCATGTTATTTCTATCAATGGCAAATCTAAAACTATGACAGTTCGCGAATGTCTTTGGAACACGTCATCTATTAACTCTCCCATCGCGTGGGGAACCACATCTACCATCCCTTTATACTGATTTCAGCTTAATAAACTTTGTTACTACTCAGCACCCCTCTATTTTCTCAAATAGGTGTTCATATATTTGAAATATAAGTGAATACGTTCTTTGCCACGGAGTGGCTAAATGTGCATAACCCTCGGTAAGCGAAGCGCAACCGGGGGATAATGGAAACAAATGACCCAACATTTGATTTTCAGTTCGACTAGCCGAACTGAAAATCAAATAATTATAAAAATAACTAGGTGCTGAGTAGTGACTAAACTTTAGCTTTTTATCTGCTAGAGTTAAACATTATGTTGAACGGAAGAGGATACCTGTTGATTATGTGATTTGATTCCAGACAATTACTTGTTTGGTAATAAATACTTAATGTGTATGAAACATTTCCTTCACGCCTTTGAAGAATCTTCTACATATTTTTGCACAAAATATAAGTGAATATATTTTTGATATAAATATGTAATTATTATAAAAACAGGAAAATGATTCTTAATAAAGTGACTTATTCTAAAATAGCTGTAATTTCTATTCTTACTTTTTACTCATTACAACTTAATGCAACCATATTAAAAGGACGAATTTTAGATTCAAAAACTCAGGAACCTCTAACTGGTGCTGTTATACATGATAAGTCAAATATAAAAGTTGATGACGAAGCCCGACTCGATGGATCTTATATTTTCAAAAAACTGAAACCGGGGAAATATCTTTTTAGCATACAATATGTCGGATACGCCAAACTGGAAAAAGAAATTCTACTTCCGGCAGGTAAAGAGGTCGTTAATGTTGATATTTTGATGGAACCCCGAAGTGTAACACTGGATCAAGTGGAAGTAGTGGCTAAATCTGATAAAGAATCTACACAATCAGCCCGAAATACAGAAAAAAATGCTGACAATCTTTTGAATATCATTCCTGCAAAATCTATTCAATTATCGCCGGATATAACTGTGGCTAACGTTCTGCAACGAATCTCTGGAGTTACAATCCAAAAAACAGCCAATAGCGGCGAAGGTCAGTATGCCATTATTCGTGGAATGGATAAGCGATACAATTATACGCTGGTAAATGGAATTAAAATACCCAGTCCTAACGATAAGAATCGATATGTACCCATGGATATCTTTCCTGCTGAATTACTTTCGCACATTGAAGTAATCAAAGCATTAACTCCCGATCTGGAAGGCGATGCTATTGGAGGTGCCATGAATTTGGTTATGAAAGATGCTCCTGAAAAACTACTTATAAACATTAATGGATCAGTAGGATATAACGAGTTATTTTTCGATCGTCCGTTTTATCAATTCAACACATCGGTAGTACAATTACAATCACCGGCCGAAAGAGGAATAACATCTGCACAACCAAGTGATTTTACAAAAGATAATTTGAATTTCAAAGCTACCAAACCCTTTCCTAATTTTAATGGGGGATTTACTATCGGGAATCGTTTTTTCGGTAATAAGTTAGGCGTTATTTTATCAGTCAGTAATCAAAACAGTCATACCGGATCAGATGCATTTGTAGCCATACCAAGGGCACAACCAAATCCGGGCACTATACCGGGATTTGAAACCATGGAGAAAAGAAAATACTCTACGCTTCAAAACAGATTGGGTATTCATAATAAGATTGATTTCCAGATTGATAAATCCAATAAAATCAGTTTGTATAATGCCTATTTCGAATTGAATAAATATATATCCAGGCATTTAGTTGAAACTTCGTTGAGTACTGGTGTTGGTAATATGGTTACCAAAGACAGGTCACAAACACAACTGGAACGTATATATAACTCTACACTACAGGGAAATCATACGTTGAATAAAGATCTTAAGCTTGATTGGTCAGCCGTTTATTCAAAGGCATGGGCAAACGATCCGGATGAAGTCGAACTACAATCAAACAGTACGGATGTAAATAATCCGATTCTTCAAAGTATTACTCATAAATGGAAACACAATACTGATAAGGATTTAGCCGGTTACCTGAATGTTGTATGGTGTCCTGAATTCTTACCGAAAAATACTGAACTAAAGGCCGGTGGAATGTACAGACATAAAGAACGGGATAACTATTACAATGAATATACATTAGATCCAATACCAGATGCTGGCTCTAATACTCAATTATATCATGATATTTACACCGCTAAATTTCAGTTTAGTGGAAATGGTGCTAATCAGGGAAGTCCGGTAAATCAGAATGACTACCATGTAACCGAAGATGTGGCTGCTTACTACGGTCAGATGAAGTTTAAACTATTGACTAAACTGAATGTATTGACCGGAGTCAGGGTTGAACAAACAAGACTTGAATGGTTAACTCCTATGCCGGTTTCATTTGTCGGAGCATCCGGACTTAAAACCTATATGGATATTTTACCAAGCATACATTTAAAATATGAACTTACAGAAAATCAGAATCTACGCTTGAGTTATTTCTCATCCATATCGCGCCCCGGATATTTTGAAGTAATACCTTATGATGTAAAAGGTGAAACATTTGATGAAAAAGGAAATCCTTATTTAAAGCGTTCAAAGGCGCAAAACCTGGATTTCAGGTATGAGCTTTTTCCCAGAGCTTCGGAACAAATACTGGCCGGATTCTTTTATAAAAATATACAAGACCCGATTGAATACAGTTTAGTGCGTGAAAATGGACCGTCGGCTTTACAACTAAAACCTCAAAACTTTGGTCAGGCTACGAACTATGGTGCTGAACTGGTTATTATAAAGTACTTTGGAAACTTTGGAGTTTCTGCCAATTATACGTATACAAAGTCTAGTATAACAACCAATAAGTTAACTTATCATCGAAGTGATCCCAACAATACAGCTTCCGACCTGATAACTGACAGCGTTAAAGTAACAAGACCTATGCAGGGACAAGCCGATCATATTGCCAATTTATCATTACTATATAAAAATCAAAAAGCAGGACTCGACTGCCAGGTGTCGATGGTATATACCGGAAAGTATATTTCACTCGTGTCAGGTTGGGAGGGACTGGATTATTGGAGTATGCCAAATACAACCTTTGATTTTTCATTCGAACAGAAGCTAAGTAAAAAAATAAATCTGAGCATTTTTGGAAAAGCACGTAACATCCTGAATTCGGCTGCTATCACACGAATTCTAAAACATAATGATTACTATTTATCCACTAGCAATATTCAATTACCCGAACAAGACAGTCCCAATAGTATCGTGGTTCAGAAAGAGCAATACGGACGAAACTTCCTTCTTGGTTTCCGATATTCATTTTAAGTAGTTACAAGTAAATAGCTACGAGTTACATGCTTCGAAAAGCTCAGCACAAAAGTCTGTTTATCTGTGTTTTGCTTTCAGAAAATATATCATTAAATATTCAGGATTACAAAAAAAAACAAAACAATTATATAAACAAATCAAAACAAAGTATGAAAACAAATTTTTTTTCATTGAGTGCTGTAGTTATAATAGCTTGTAGCCTCTTTTCTTCTTGTACGAAAGACTCTACAACGGTATCAACACCACCGGTAGTTATAGGAGCTGCTGTAAGTGATACACTTTCAGGTGGAACAGTAAAAGGAACCATGTTAAGTAGCAAAACTTATACTATCAAAAGAGATCTTATTGTAAATGCTGGTGATACTTTACTTCTTCAACCGGGTGTAACGCTTAAAATGGGTAGAGGAAAAACTATTATGGTTAAGGGTGTATTTATTTCGTTAGGAACAAAAGCATTGCCAAATTATATCGGACCTGATAAAACATTTACGAAAACTGACGCAGCCGGATATTCCGCCGCAGCCGATTCTGCTTATGTAGGTTACTGGACAGGTATTAACTGCGAAACTTCATGTACCTTATTGGATTTAAAATGGACACACGTTGAATATATGGGAGCGAAATTTGGTGCAACTCTTTTCCCTACTGGAAACAAAGCCGGTGATGGATCTTTTGGTATAAAATTTCAAAATTCAACCGGTGATTTCATTATGGAAGATAGTTGGATGTATGGAAGTATTGATGATGCAGTTCGTATCTCAACAGGTCGTATTCACCTCATGCGTAATACATTTGAAAAATGTGGAGCTACCGGTGGTGACTGTTTAAATGCAAAAAGCGGATCAGTGGGCGATATGGCATATAATCTATTTGTCGGAACTGCCACAAACGGAACAAAAGCTTCCAACAAAGGTGGTATAGGCCCACAAACCAATATAAATATGTACAACAACACCTACATCTGTGGCGGTTACCGTCAAAAAGATCCTACCGGTCGTGGCGGTTCTATCAATTACGAAGAAGGTGCAAGAGGAAAAGCATTTAATAACTTGATGGTAAACTGTCGTACAGGTGTGAGAATTCAAAGTAATCCGGCAGCCGATGTCGTAAATATGTCTTACGGTTATAATTATACTTATGGTGACTCATTAAGAGTAATGAATAATGTATATCCGGTTGGCGCATCTCTTACCAGTGGAACTACTTCTGTAACAGTTCCCCAGTCAACAGATATACCGGCTTATACTGCTCTTCTGTCTAACCCAAATTATCAACAAGCTTATTTGTATACTATTGTAGGTTCAGTTTGCACTAATCTCATAGCACCTTATGATGGGTCTGCTTACGTGAAAGTAGGTAATCCTTTGTTTACAGGATTCACACTTCCAATGACAGGTAAGTTATCTGATGTTTCTGCTGTAAATACTTATAGTTTCAAACTTCAAACTGGTTCACCTGCACTTGCTAAAGGTACAACAGACGCTACTAAGATTGCTCCGTTGAATGCCGTTCAGGTTACCAATAAAAATTTCAAACCTACTGAAGTAACTTTACCAGGAGCAGATATGGGTTGTTACCAAAATAACGGTACTGGAAATCAACATTAACTTACAAGAGACTCCCACAATTAACATGTGGGAGTTTTTTATATATTAACGATTATAATAATTATAACAATGGAAATGCTTTCAAACATCAAAATCAAATTCTGTGATGATTAAATCATTCTATACTGTTGCGTTAGCATTGATGCTTTTCTCCGGTTTTCAATCAACATTAAAAGCTCAGCCGGCAACTGTCACACAATTTGTTTATACATCCGATTTACATTATGGTATATCGCGCACTTTTCAGGGAAAAGAAAAGGTCGATGCTAGCACTGTAAACGGAGCCATGATTGCGCAAATGAATATATTGCCGGAAATCACATTTCCAAACGATGGTGGAGTGCAGGCTGGTAAGAAAGTTGGAATTGTGGATTATATGATTATAACCGGTGACATTACCAATCGTCAACAAACCGGTATTCAGTCTGCCACAGCTTCATGGGCTCAGTTTAGTGCCGATTATCTGAATGGTGGTGTAACACTTAAAAATAATAAAAACCAACAAATTTCTTTTTTGCTGGCCTGTGGAAATCATGATGTATCTAATGCCATAGGTTATCCAAAACCCATGGAGCCGCTTACAGATGCTACTTCGATGGTAAGTATCTACAATCTTATGCTTACACCTGCTACTCCCAGAACGAACGAAACGTACAATTATGCTACCGATAAAATTAATTATACGCGAGATATAGCCGGTGTGCATTTTATGTTTGTAACTATGTGGCCCGATTCAGCTAACCGGATCTGGATGGAAAAAGATTTGAAAGGTATAAGCATGGCAACTCCGGTAATTATATTTACACACGATGAACCCAATTGTGAGGCAAAGCATTTTACCAATCCAAACGGAAACCATGATATAAATGCAACCGATAAATTTGAAAATTTACTGGAAGAACGGTTGAAAGATGGGAACACTACAAAATCGGGAACAAGCATAGAGCAACGAGGATTCGTTACATTTTTAAAAGCCCATAAAAATATCAAAGCTTATTTTCACGGCAATACCAATAGCAATGAGTTTTATACCTATACAGGACCCGATAAAGACATTAGCTTACCAATTTATAGAGTAGACTCACCTATGAAAGGCTCAATATCCGGCTTGGAAGCCACCGACGGCAAAGGTGACGAAACAAAACTCTCGTTTCAGGTAATATCTTTAAACGCTGAAACTAAAAAACTTACTGTGCGTGAATGTCTCTGGGATACAACCGGAGCAACTTCTCCAATTGTTTGGGGAGCCAGTTCTACTATTTCATTGAAATAATTTTTGTGAGTAAATAGGTTTATCTGATAGTCGGACAGAAGAGTAGGGGAGTTTCATAAACCGAGGTACATAAAAAATGCAACTATCCTTTTACTCTGGGATAGTTGCATTTATTTTCTGGTAAATTGTCTTTATAAAATCAACGTGCTTATCATTGCACTCCACGGGCTTGCCAGTTCAGGGTGTTTGGTGTTAACCAACGGAAATAAATGTATAGGTATTTAGCCGAAGTATCTGCTCCCAAAGCCAGTGTAAAAGCAGCTTTTGTATAAAGTTCTGTTATAGTAAGCCGTAAATAATAACAGTTTGTGAAAAAAAAGCCTATAATAGCAGGCTATCAGCACACGACACTACTAATCAACACATTGATAGTAGTTCAACATAGCTACTTAGTGGTTTTTCATTTCTACAACTCACCTTGACGTTTCTTCAAGCTACCTTGACGTTTCTTCCAGCCACCTTGACGTTTTGTCCAGCCACTATTTCATTTCGTCCAGCCACTATGTAGCGATGAAAAAGTACTATGTAGCGATGAAAAAGTACAAAGTTGTTTTAAAATTACACTATGTAGCGCTGAAATAGCACTATCTTATAGCATCCTTACACTAGCTCATCCTATCCTTGTAGATTGTAGCAACAGCTATATGCCTGCACCACCCATCTATCTACTACAAAAACAGAACTATATATCCCGATAGCTTTTAAACGTACTAAAATCTATGATAAATAATCATTTTTAATCTAAATTCTAAAATAAACATAATTTTTGTTGTATGAGTTAATTATAGTTTGTACTTTTGGAGTGCTAAAAAATAAGTTATGCAAAAAAAGGTACTTATATATTATATAAGGTCACCTAGGTGCCGATATAAATTGTTGGCGGTAATTATAAAAAAAAAGAAAAAACCGCATATTCAGTTGAGAACAAAGACCATGGTTATTGAGATTAAAAACTATATATTTACCTTTTAACTAATTTGAAAATGACAACAAAAAAAACAACTTTCAATCAAGCAAAACCTACTGACGCTTTAACAACAGATAAAGCAACTTTTACTGCTAAACTTTTAGAAAGAATCGAAATCGGAAATGAATTAGTTAATAGACAAGTAACTAACGTTGATGAGTTAGAAAAAAATGAAAAGGACTATTATAAGTGGAATAGCTATAATTCTGAATATTTAAAGAATACATTTAACAACGAGGACAATCAATACAAGAATAGTTATGACTTAGTGAATTCTTCGTTTATTATCACTGGAAGTAGCAACAATCCTTCAGAGCGACTAAAAGAATTAAAGGAAGACATACAAAACAAAGTTGATAACTTAGAAAGCCTTGTCGAGAAAATAGAATTGATAAAATCTGACGTGGAAATCTCAACCACAAAAACTCCAATAATTGACAAAACCAAAACAGATTCGACAAATATATTTATTGTTCATGGACATAATACTGCTATTCAACAATCAGTTGCAAGAACTATAGAAAAACTTGGTCTCAATCCTATAATTTTGCACGAACAGCCAAACGCTGGTAAAACCATAATTGAGAAGTTTGAAAGTCATTCAAATGTAGGTTTTGCTATTGTTTTACTTACTGATGACGATGAAGGAAAAGCAAAGACAGAAATTGACTTAAACAAGAGAGCTCGACAAAATGTAGTATTAGAGTTAGGATATTTTATTGGAAAACTTAGTCGGTCTAAAGTTTTGCCATTATACAGCGAAGGAGTTGAACTTCCAAGCGACATTTACGGCTTACTTTATACGCCACTTGACAAAGCAGAAAATTGGAAATTTGCGATTGTGAGAGAATTAAATGCAGCTGGATATTCTGTAGACGCAAATAAATTACTATAAAAATAACTACCGCCAACACACGCCTATGTTCATTGGCTGGCTGACGTGCATTTCGGCAGTTTTGCTCCCGCATTCACTTTGTCGTTCCACGACAGCGAATGCTCCCGCAAACCGCCAAATGCCCATAGCCTCGGTCGTCAGACTGCGCAAAAACATCGGAAGATGTTTTTATTTTGATAATAAGACAAAAGATAAATTATTTGCAATAAAATAC